>Ga0307422_1000018_pt1 | contig 85606 bp, 79 predicted proteins | sample SalMarWE160290MG_FD_202153 | JGI IMG/M metagenome (GOLD analysis project Ga0307422, IMG submission 202153) | Salt marsh sediment microbial communities from the Plum Island Ecosystem LTER, Massachusetts, United States - WE1602-90 | ecosystem: Environmental > Aquatic > Marine > Intertidal zone >...
AAATCCCACATAGGAGCCGTCCGTGTCGTTGAATAATCTGGGTTGCAAAAGGCAGCGGTATAAAGCTGAATAAAAAACGATTTTATCCTGTTCGTTTGTGCCTTCGACCACAATACGGCCCAGCAGTTCATTCCATTTCTTTTCTGTTTCTCTACGGACCCGGTTAAAATCCCAATGTGGAATTTCGGCTTCCAAATTTAAACGTGCTTTTTCAATGCTGGTAAAAGAGGTCCCAATCTTGACCTGGACCGTTTGGTTTTCACTCAGGTCAAAAAACACATACCCTCCAAGGTTGGGTTCATTCTGTCCTTCGGTTTTTCCGTCTTCGTAGTCATGCCCGGTATAAATTCCGTATTTTATAAAAGGCTGGTTGAAACGGGCTGTAAAATATCCGCTGAATCCTGCCGGTTCTTCCCCGTCATTGGTTGCCCTGTATACCGGATTGTATCCACTGATTTCATTTTTTTCGGGGTCGATATGCAGGTATCCGTTGCCCTGGTCTGAATTTACATCAATGATGATACATGGATTATCCGGATCGAGCCATGAGAAACGCAAGAACCCGGCCCGTTTGGTAGCTGTCACTTCCGATTGGATCATGTAGCGGTGGAGGTGTACCGACAGGTAAGCAGGCGAGCTTTCCAGGGTTTTTAAATCGTAGGGGGACCTGCGCTGGCCTGGTGCATGAATGAACGTTCCGTTTATGGGCATAAAGGTAAAACTCCCGTAATCGGCCTGGCAGGAACCATTCAGCCAGTGGGTGGCCCGGATTCCCTGATGATAAAGAAACGTGCTGTAGTATGGCGCTACACAGGGATTCTCGGTCTGAGCAATCTGGGGAGTCCACTGGGTCATCCCGAAAGGCATGGATACGGCAGGAATTGTTTGTCCGTACCCGACAGGTTGCGCATTAAAACGATCGGTAAGTACCCTCGAATAGGTTGATCCGATGAGGGGATTTACATACTTTATCAGGTCCTGCGGTGGCGTTTGTTTACAGGAAACAAGACCAAGCAGTACAAATACGGATGAAAAGAATCTGCGTCCGGTCATGTAAAATCTGCATTTATTGAATGAAAAGGTAAAAATACAAAAGGATTTAAAAAACAGGTATACCGTCAGGGTGTTTCTTCCACTTCCCATCCAAAATCAATGTATTCCCAGTCAAATTGCTCCCCGCACACATCCACCTTCAGAAATCCTTCTTCCAGGCCATACCGGGTGCCCTGCCACCATGATGAACATACCGCACCGCCGGTGATGTAATGGATGCCGTTATAGTATATATCCTCCAGGAAATGAAGGTGTCCCTGCAATACCATTTTAACATTGTATTGTTCAAGTATGGGAATTACTTCCTGCGCATTGGTTATCACCGAACCAGGGCTGAATCCTGCGGTGGGTGACTCCATGATTTGATTGCCGATACTCAGCAAAGGGATATGGATGCTTATGGCAACCGGTTTTTCTGTTCCGGTTTGTTCAAGGTCACTTTTCAGCCATTCGATCTGCAGGGAATCAATGTATCCGTAATATCTTCTTTCTTCAGTAAAACCAATTCCGTCCAGCATAATAAAATGCCAATTGCCGGCATCAAATGAATAGTACCTTTTGGCCAGGCGTTCTTCATACAGGTTTTTCCCATACATCGGGTGGTCGGGTGAGATGCCGCTGCTGGCATACAATCCAAAGACCTCATGGTTACCAAGAGTATTATATACCGGCATCTTCAGTTTTGCCATGGTTGTTGCATACAGGTTGTATAAACTATCGCTTCTCCCATAACTTTGCCCGAGGGCATCCATGATCATGTCGCCTCCGGTAATAACAAAGTCGGGATTGATATCGTTGATCGTATTAATGGCCTGTAATAAACCTTCCGTAGCTCTTCGTTCAGGCTGCACATGGATATCTGTCATAAATACAAAGGTAAATGAATCTGGCGGAGGAGTTTTGTGGCAGGATGCTATCAGAAAGGCTAAGCAACATAATAGTGACCATTTTTGAAGCTGCTTCTTCATAGGTTGTGTTTTTTTCTGCAAGTTAATCATAATTATTTATTTCCGGATTTTTATTCCTAAATTAGCTACAGCGATTTATTGCTGCAATCAATATGCGTTGGCAGTTTGAAACATGACAATTACAAAGAGTACGGATGTGAAAATAAAGGTTGAACAGCTGGATGACAGCGAGCTCAAAGAAATGGGGGTGTTTCAGTGGCCTGTATGGGAAAAGGACGAGTCGAAATTTGAGTGGTATTACGACACCCGGGAAAGATGCTATATCCTCGAAGGGGAGGTGGATGTGATCACGGAATTTGAACATATCACCTTGAAGGCTGGCGATTTTGTAACTTTCCCCAAAGGACTTGAATGCGTGTGGGATATCAATGCAGCCATCAAGAAACATTACTTTTTTGATTAGATGATCTGCGTTGTGAGCCAAAGGCTGAAACACAGATTGTATATCTGCCTGAATAAGGGAACGCTCAATTCGCAACAAACTGATAACTTCTGCCTCTGTTTATTCTATTCCAGGTAAACGCCTGATCCGATAAAATAATTGGTATTGGGTATAGGTTCAACATAACCGAGTTTCTCTTTTTCACCGGTTTCACCGGGTTTTATCCAGTAAAAGGTTACAAAACCGCCACCGTTTTGGGCCATTGCCGCTAGATCCCGGATAACATAATTTCCGTGGGAATCGGTGTAATCATATAAATTTTGCCCCGGGAGATCTTTCTGACGGGCATGAGCAATATTCACACAGTCGTAATCGTAAACATAAAAATAACCGGAGTTGTCGGGAAAGAAACGTATAGGGTCAATAGCCCTTCTAATATATTGAATAAAGACAGAATCATGTTCGATTTCCTGAACAGCTTCCCCCATGGATACAGCATAGGAATGAACGTACGCCACCGCTATTTGTTTATACCATTCCAGATCATTTTCAGTTTCTGAGGGAGATAATTCATCTTCACATCCCCACCAAATGCCGGTCACTACAATCATCGAGAGTAAAATACTGAAGAGGTTGCTTGAAATTTTTTTCTTTGGTTGCATCATATGAATTTTTTATTTGGTCCCTAATGAAATAATAATTCTCACCCAATCATCCTTAAACTCAATTACTTCACATTCTCTTCCATCACTATACGAACCTTTCGATGTAAAATGTTCTATGGGATGGTAGGTAGCAATGTCTGTATAGCTTCCATATATATAGGTATTGGATGTTCGGTTGGAAAAGGGGAGGGTTCCGGATACATTGTACCCGTATCCTTCGATTTGATAGTTAATTTCAAAATGCAGATTATCATTTTGCAAAAATATAAACCGGGCACTTCCTTTGCAGGGAACATGATAGGTATGCAAAAAATCAGGGGAATAGGTATGTATTCCATCCCAGGTGGCTTCAAACGTATTGGCATCTATCCAGGTGGTTTGATACTTATCCACTGCGGAAAGGCCGAATTCAATGAAATAATTATTTTGCTGGTTAAAGGTACTGGTATCTTGTGTGCAACGACTGGTTACAAGCAAATCTTCAATACCCAAACCAAAATCATTGAATCCGATTTTAGCCTTTGCCCAGGCTGTTCCTGTGGTGTCTCCGGTTAGGGTGTTGTACTGAATGACTGAAACATCAAATGTTCCGCCCTTATTAAAGGTATGGGTGATCAAGGTGTCGTTGTACACTTCATGGTCCCCGGTGCCGTCTCCGAAATTCCAGATGTATTTAACATCCATGGGGGCAGTTCCATGCGTTGATGCACTGAATTCTACCTTCTCATCAATCCATGCAGTGATGGCCGGATTGGGTTTAATCTCCAGGTTGCGGCGATAGACATCCACCCATTTAAAGTCGGCCCAATCCCACCTTTCCTTGTTGTTTTCATCATAGCTTCTTTTATAGATACAATATCCTAAAATATTGAGGCCCGGATTCAACTCAATCCAGTCGCCATACCCATACAGATAAGGATCTTTCGGGTAGATCTTGAAGCCTTCCGCATCAAAAACGGCAAATGCATAATCTTTCCATCCATTGTCTTTGATTGTCAGGTAAAGTGAGTCGAGGTTGGTGTTGAAATCCTGCGTAAGCTCCCATCCGGCGGTTTTCCCGGAAGGATCGTAGACCCAAAGCTTTTTATCCGGAAACAGAACATCCCCGATGGTTCCGTTGTTCAGTTCCTCCCACCTTTTCCCCACAGCATTCCAGTCTACGACGGCGGTTTTCCCATAATAGGCTATGTACTCGAAATTGTACGAATTCGTTGTAGCATCCAGGGAAGCATAATACGGTTCGAATTCATTGTCATCATAATAAAGGCTTATATTTCTGTTTCCAGGATGGTTCGGGTCGGAAATCCATATCTCCCCGTTTTGCATCCATACGCTATTGGCAATCAGCACATGTCCCCCTCCGGCACTGGACATGATGCCAATAAACTGGGGTTGTTTGGTTTGAAGAATGGAATAGGCAAATGCATACCAACTGAGAGAATCTTTCGTTTTATCTATGGCAATCTGATCCACCGCATTTTCGTATGCTTTGTGCGCATTTTGATAATCGATCTGAACCATTGAACCCACTTTGATGCCGTCAGGATTATCCTGCCACAAAGTAGAAGAGTTGATAATTGTGGCTTTATCATAGTTGTGAAACAGTTGTGAGTTTCCATTGAGTCTTTCCTCGATAAAATACCACATGGCAGAAAGGCACATGCCGGAACAGATTCCATCCGGAGATAAACAGGAGCCGTGGTTGGTAAACTCCCAGTCGTCGTGGCCGGGTTCAAAATCGGAAACTATGTCGGTCTGTTTTTTTAGTTCTTCCAGAGGAATGGCGGAAACCACAAAATAACCGGAATCGGTAACTGCCTCGTAGAGATTTATGTTTTGCAGAGCTGATTTGGTGTTTTCCCCAGCCTTGGAGGAAGTGGCAAAGTGACGGGTAGCAACTGTAACAGACTGCCTGGTCATGGAAAGCAAGGGCATCCCTTCCAGTTCCCCGGTATTTTTGTTGTAGAGAAAACCCATGGCAAAATATCCTTCCGGAATATCTACCGGTACTTCCACGGTCATCAGTTCATTGGCATACCCTCCATTATAGGATACAGCGATCAGGGGGGATACCGGATGAAAAAACTCGCCGAAGGAATGGTCTTTGATTTCGCAGTACGAGATATCAAATGTCTGATCGGAGGCAAATGAATTGGGGTTTACAGTTATTTTTAATCCGTCGATCGGGGAGTTCAGGGTGGGTACAATGATTTCGCCTCCCTGAGGTGAAAGGGTTTCTGAAACAGCGTCAATGACGGGTCCGGTGGTGAGGGAAGAAAAAGCGGGTCCGGAGGGTTCCTGCAGGCAGCGGACCGAAAGGCCGTAATTTTTTTCACCGATATAGAACTTGAGGCTGTCACTGGCATTGTTTAATCCGAACGTGTAGGAATGAGCCGCATCGTCATCTGAGGGGCACCACCAGTATCCATAGTATCCGAGGCTGCTGAAATTGCCATTCACCCATCTGATCCCTCCCGGAACCGCTGTAAATCCGGTTGTATTGCTGGCCCCGGTATTGGGTGCCACCCACCGGGTTAATCCGGTTTCTTTCAACAGGCCGCCAACGGCCTTATCGCCCACCAGGGATTTGGCAAATGCAATGGATTCATCAAAACCCGGAATTTTCCATCCCGGAGGAGCAACTGTCCGGCTATCGGTTATGGCATACCAGTTATACAACATTCCATAATCTTCCGCAAGGGAAGCATTGTTTTCATACGGGCAGTATGCACCGGAAGCAGTAGATTGCCACTGGTTGTTGTCCGTAATCAGGGGGATGGGATCCCCGTTGTTGTACGAGGTGGTTTTTAAATTTTCAGCCATCCAGACCTGGTCTCCAATCTGTACAACCGGGTAATGATTGCCATCTGCATCGGTACATGCCACGAAGGGAAAGGTGATTTTTTTACTTTGTGCAGGAACATCAACGATTATGGTACTGTAAATACCCTGTGTTCCGGTAAATTTTAACCGGTCTCCATCGTTAAACTGCATGCGGATTTCAGAAGAAGCATTTTTCAGGGGAGTAACGTTTTGATGCAAAGTCTCCTGAAAGATTATTTCAGCAGCATTGGATGTATTGTTGCTTACCAGTTTTCCGGTGTACAAGAAGTTTCCGGCCCTTACGTTAACCAAATAGATGCCACTGTGTAACCCGGTGATCTTAAATAACTGCAGCCCCGGTTGAAGGATGTGCCGGGTCTCTGTAACGGTTCTTCCGGAAAGGTCCAGTAATTCAATCTGTGAAGTACATGCTTCAGGTAGATCAAATTCCATCATGGTGTAATGATCCATTGGATTTGGATAAAAACGAATGCTGTTGATTTGACGACGGTCGACAGATTCAATCCCGGTAATGTCTTTCATTAAATGCAGAATCTGATTCCCGGGCATCGCCAGGCTGGTCCCCTGTGTCAAGTTGTCCACGGTCACGGTAGCAACGGATGTACTTGCCCGTGTACCTTCAAAACGGATCTGGTAATCCTGGGCAAAAAGCGTTAGAGTGGGGATAATTAACAAAACCAGAAAGGAAATTTTTTTCATTGAAAATGGTTGATAAGGTAGTTGTTTTATAGGACCTTATTAGGAATCAATATTAATACATTTTACTGAATTAATCAATAGTTTTTTTTTAACATAACGGGTCGTTCTGTATGAATAAATTCTGAGGTAAAAGATTTTTCTTTTTTTAATTACTGGTTTTACGAATTGGCTGAATCGGTTTTTATACGTAGCTTGCAGGTAGGTAATTTTACAAACCAAATTTTCACCTATGTTTCAAAAGTCTTGTTTTATACGGGTTATGATGTATCCCCTTTTTTTATGGTTGTTACCCACTCCCGGATTTTCACAAAAAGTGATTGAAAGAACATCTGAAAAAGACCGTATTGAATGGTACGAACAACATGTTCAAATGGCAAAAACTTCGGTTTTAAAGAACCTGGAATGGCAGTTTACAGGCCCGGTTAATCTGAGCGGACGGATGACCGATGTGGAGGTTGTCAGACCCAAAGGAACAAATTACACGATTTATGTGGGTTGTGCCTCGGGCGGGGTATGGAAAACCCAAAACGAAGGAACCACCTGGGAGCCGGTATTTGAACATGCCATGTCGACGGCAATTGGAGATATTGCCCTGGATCCTCAGGATCCGAACACCCTTTGGGTGGGTACCGGTGAAGCCAATATATTCAGAAGTTCTCAGGCCGGTGCCGGTATTTACCGGACACGCAATGGCGGAGAAACATGGCAACACATGGGACTGGTGAACACCAACACCCTGTCTCGGATCATTTTACATCCTGAAAATCAGGATATTGTGTATGTAGCTGCTTCAGGAAATGAATGGACCAACAACCAGGAACGGGGTGTCTATAAAACCACGGATGGCGGACAAACCTGGAAAAAAATATTGTATATCGATGAGCAGACAGGGGCCAATGATCTGATCATGGATCCTGAAAATCCCAATTTATTGTATGCTTCCACCTGGCAACGCATCCGGCTGAAATGGAATGATCCCCGGAATGAAGCGGATTATACGGGTAGTGGAATCTATAAAACCATTGATGGGGGGAATAACTGGGTGCCGGTAAATAACGGGCTTCCGGAAGCAAAATACCGGGGCCGGATTGGCATTGATCTGTGCCGTACCAAACCCAATGTGTTGTATGCATTTATTGACAATTATCAAAGACTGGAAGAAAACGATGGGTTTGCCGGGCAGGTTGATGCCTACGGGCGCCCGAGTAGCGGGAGAATAAAAGGAGCTACCGTGTACCGGTCAGATGATTACGGAGCTTCATGGAGGCAGGTTAGTGAACAGAACGAATACATGGAAGCGATCTCGGGAACCTATGGATGGGTTTTCGGTCAGATACGCGTGGATCCTGTGAATGAGGATAAGGTTTATGTGCTGGGAATTTACCTGCATGTTTCGGAAGATGGAGGAAAAACGTTCCGGGAATTACCGGGAATGCATGTCGACCACCACGGTCTCTGGATCGATCCGGATAATCCGGATTATGTGGTGGATGTAAACGATGGGGGAGTGGCCATAACCTATGACGGGGAAAATTTCCGGACTTTTTACGACAACCTTCCTGTGGTTCAGTTTTTTAATGTGAGTGTGGATATGGCTGATCCTTTCCGGGTCTACGGATCGGTGCAGGACCACGGCAGTTACCGGGGAATGGTCGATCTGAGCCGCGGAAGAGATAACATTCCGGCTGTGGAGTTTGAAAGTGCTCCCGGTGGCGAGGGAAGCAACCATGCTGTAGAACCCACAAATACCGAACTTGTGTATTCAGCCGGTTTTTACGGAACCCTGCAAATGACGGATTATGCTTCAGGAGAAACACAGAATATCATGCCGCCCACACCCGAAGGAGTGGATAAACTAAGAGGACAGTGGCTGGCACCTTTCATCCTGTCGCCCCACAATCCGCGCATTCTTTATCACGGAACCCAGTTTCTCCACCGGTCGATGAACAGAGGAGAAAAATGGGAAATGATAAGCCCCGATCTGAGCTATAACGACCCGGAGAAAAATGGGGATATCCCCTACCAGACAATCTTTTCGATTGCTGAGTCACCTCTTCAGTTTGGCCTCATTTATGCCGGTACGGATGACGGGAGGGTATGGGTGACAAAAAACAGCGGAACCGACTGGAAGGAGGTGACCAAAGGATTACCCTACAGAAAATGGGTGGCAGAGCTGGTAGCCTCCCGGTTTGATAAAGCAACGGTTTACCTGGTACAAAACGGGAAACGGGATGACGACTGGGCAGCCTATATCTGGAAATCCGATAATTATGGGAAAACATGGAAGGATATCTCATCAACTATACCCTGCGGACCGGTGAATGTGATCAAAGAGGACCCGGAGAACAAAAACATCCTTTACGTGGGGACCGATTATGGAGTGTATGTTTCGTTCAATCAGGGTGAGAGCTGGGAAAGCCTTCCGGGAAATCTTCCCACCACGTATGTGCACGACCTGGTGATTCACCCACGGGACCACATGATCGTTATTGGAACACACGGCAGGGGTATCTGGGCTCTGGATGCTGAACCCCTGAGGGCCGTGGCCGCAAGAGATCAAAATGCTTCCTGTACCCTGCTGGATATCGGAGAAACAATTCTTCCATACGGCCCGGAAAGGTATTTCCGGAGAACAGCAAAACCCCTTCGTGCGGCTTATTATATAAATGACCCCGGCGGAGTGACCGTAAGGGTGACCGATGAAACCGGAAAGACCGTAAGAGATCTTGCCTCCCCGGATTGTGAGGGATTGAATTATGCCCGCTGGGACCTGAGAATTTCGGAAGATGAGCTGGCTGAACCCGGAACGTACAGGCTGGTAATTAACGGAGTCGATTTTTCAGAAGAAAAGGAATTTGAAGTGACACAGCGTGAACGAAGAAATCGTTAGTTTAAATTCGAAAGACAAAAGCCGATAAAAAAGGCAAAGGGTCATCGGTCTGCAGGTGAAGAAAGGAAGCAGTATTCAACAGGCACTGACACCCTTAATACCTGCAAATTCTGCTAAGAATCTCCCAACCTCTTTCCTTTTTGCTGTCGGATTTTATCGAGGTTGTCTTTTGCACCAGGGTCAAGTTGAAAATGTTTTTCTAAGGTGTGACATACATACTCATGGCAAAATGCACAGCTTGTCAGGTGTTTCCGGATCGCACATTTTCTTATTTCGCAATTCAGACATCCTGAAAATATTCTGCCGGTATCAGCGCGGCATCCATCACAGTCATTCACATCTTCAGGGTTGAGGATTATGCCATACTGCTTTGTACATAGTTCTGCTATCGATTGTCTCTTCTTAAGCTGTTGAGATGCATTCTTTTCCAGGGTTGCCAGATGGATTGGGCAACTGCTACATAATAAGCCACAATAGGCGATCGTTTTGTTCATTTCCGGGATTATTTAATTACAAATTTTTCACATTTCGTTCCATATACTGCGAGGTAGATCCCGGGAGTTAGTTGCCCCGGAAAAGAAACGGTTGTTTTCTGGTGTGAAGATGACAAATTGAAATCCACAGGTTGCCCGCTGGTATTGTAAATTGTCAGTTCTGCCGTATTTGCTGGTTGAGTGTAGTTGATATAAATAAACTGTCCATCGGAGGGATTCGGGTAGATAAAAAACCAATCTCCGGCCAGAACAGTGGAACGGGTTTGGAAGCCAGGGATCTGTTGTTTTGCATATTCAATACGGGTTTGTACAAAGGGTTTTAATCCATAGGGAGCATGCGTGGCAACCTGTTTGTCATGGCTGTCGAAAAAATCCCCGAGAGTGAATCCAAAGGGTAGAAAACACAGGACCGTAAAAATTAACTTGACTTTTTTCATTACCACAACCCTTGAACCACCGTAAAAATAGAGGATTGTTTTTTTAATACCAACTCCGAAAAGGGTAGAATTGCACATAAAGGAATCAGTCTGTCCTTCTCATCTTTCCATCCGACGGTTATTTCCGGTGATTTAATTAAACTTCAGGATACATTTTTTTTCGTATCAGGCGGTATTGATTTTTGTCCAGTTTTATATACCCTTCTTCGTAGCAGAAATAGCAGGTTTGCCCTTTCCGGTTCATGAAGGTATGGGTATGATAGAGAAAGTCAAATCCTTTTTTTGAAAGCAGATAATCCGGGATGGTAATTTTTCCGTCCGGATTCAGGCTTTCAAGTATTTTCCGGTTTTTTTTCAGGATCCTGTTGATAGAGCGGATCGTATGATTCGGTTCACGGAGTTTCCGGTTGTTATAGGCCGAGCGGCAGTGGTCATTGCAAAATTTCTGATCGGATCTTCCTTTCAGAGTTTTTCCACACTCAAGACAAATTCGTTTTTTCATGGTACGGGGGTTGAAGGTTTACGATACCAATTTACAAATAAATTTATCCGGATGCAAACGGATATACCCGTTTGTAAACGAAAGCAACCGTTTACCTGTCGGTTATAAATGAATAGAAAGGTTATTTTTATAAAGACATTTTTATTAACCCATTAAACAAACCATTATGAATGCTTTAAAAAATAATGTTCGGCTTATCGGGAACCTTGGTGAAGATCCCAAGGTCCGAAAGCTTGATAGCGGACGGTTGGTGGCAAATTTTTCCATTGCCACCGACGAGGTGTATAAAAACAGCGAAGGAGAAAAGGTAAAGGAAACAAACTGGCACCGGCTGGTGGCCTGGGGGAGACCCGCCGAAGTGGCAGAAAAGTATCTGAAAAAAGGTTCAGGAATAGCCGTTGACGGTCGGTTGACCAATCGTTCCTATGAAGATAAGTCGGGTGAAAAACATTACGTTACTGAGGTTATTGTCAATAATCTTCTTATGCTCGATAAGAAGTAATTTTCCTTTAGTGGGAACTCCCAAATGTAAGGTGCCGGTGCGGCACCTTATTTTTTTGCCGGGGCTTGTCTAAAAAGGCAAATCAATTCCGGATAATGAAAAGCCAGGGAAAAGAACCCCTGGCTTCTCATAATATAAGGAGATTCTCATTCAATCCTCCTTCGGCGGACGAGAAGTTATGGTATATTTCTCCGTCGGCCCTCCTGCCTATTGTTCGGTGGGCAGGTCTGTTGTGGAATATTGTTCCTGAAGCTTGCTTTGGTATTAATACGCTTTATTAGGTTAGAGCCTAATGGAAACACCTATGTTCAGGTAAGAAACGCCATACCCCAGTTCGAGCATTCCTGCGATGTTGTCCGAAAAGAAATAACGGCCTCCGATAAACCAGGAGTAGGCAACACCCCCGGAGTTGGCGCTACCCCAACTGGAGCCACTCCCGGTCCATTTTGAGGATAGAATATTGTATCCAAGCAGTATTCCGGTGTAGGTATCGAGGTTGTCAATAAATTGGTAATGCAGATACCCTCTCGGCCCGATTACAATGCTGTTGTATTTCCAACCCCAGTCACCGGATGTCCATTAATAGGCGGTGTACCCCAAATATCCTCCTACACCCAGTGCGCTGTTCTCGTCAAACAGTTCATCCATGATGATGTATTCAAAGGATGCTGAAACCGGTGGTACCTGCATTTTGTAATGCAATCCTGAATAAAGATTGGTACCCAGTCCCAGCCCAAGATTGACAAATTTGCTGCCTTCAGTGGCTATCTGCGCATTGGAAAGAGTAACACTGAAAGTGATGGCAGCGATCAGAAGTAAAAATTTTGATTTCATAGACATAAAATTAAATTTGATATAATGTATTTTTATTTGTATGAGCAAACGGCTAATATATCATAAATATATTAAGTATATCCTACTTCGCCAAATAAAATGAAAAAAATTGATTTGAATCAGAAGGCCCATTTCAATCTTCCGTAGACGGCCTGCCCCAGGTTTCCGAATTCTGTTCCTTCATCGCCCAGGAAGAGTTGTCCGGTAGCCATCACTTCCAGGTTGTTTCCCAGCGACCAGGTAAGGGTAGGTCCCAGGAAGAAAGAACCGTCGCAGGGATTAGCCATTCCTGAGAAGCTGCCTGAGATGAGGGGGGTAAATGGGTAGGAAACCTGTCCGAACAGGGAATATTTTGCATAGGATAACTGTTTTGCTGAGATATCCATAGTAAAAAATGAGCGTCCTCCGGCGGGGCCGGTAGTACCGTGGCTGTTGAACAAGATTCCGGTATGGAGGTAGAGGCTGTTTTTTAGTGTATAATCGCCCGAAACGGATGCCACCAGGGCTTCTTCGCTGAGATTGTTTTCTTTCCTTGGAGTAAAGTAGGAAATTTCCCCCCGGAATCCCCCGCCTTTAATATCGCCGGCCCAACCACAGCCAACCATATAGTCAGGACCGACCCACCCCCCAAGAAACTGTATATCGTAGCTCCATTTGGAAAACCGGTACATTCCTGCCAGTGCCATTTGATTGGCATCTTTTCCAATTTTGTATACCAGCTGGGCGGATGAAGTTACTCCGGTATAATACTGGATTTTTACTGCATCGGTACCCGGGCGTTCCTCATAGTCGAAATCGAAATAGGAGAAGGTATTGAACAGATCATTGGGATTCCAGACCAGGTTGATTCCCCAGTTGATACGCTGCCTGCCTGCTTTTACCAGCCATTTGCCACGGTAATACTCCAGGGATGCCCGGTCGATCATGGTATGCAGAAACCAGTTGTCGGTGGCAACGATCACTGCTGAGAGATCGAAATAACCATGATCCACATCAACAAACTTTTTGTAGTCGGGGAATTTCTTTACGATCTGTCCCAGGAAAAGCCGGTTCCGGATCTCCAGATTGGCCGTGAGGTGGGAGGTGGCATACCATGTAAAATTAAAACGGTTGTGGATAAGCTGTGAACTCAGGTGACGGGCTTCAATACCCGGTATTTCGGTCTCCGGGTGATAATACATTGAAAGGTATTTGACATACCCGTTCATTGCGAGGTCTGATTGGGAAAGGGCAGGCAACGAAACCAAACAAAGAAAAGAAGCAAGAAACAACCCGAAGGATTTTAATACCTTGTCAGGATTCCCGGCTCCCGGAGCATTCAGACCGGGGCTTTTTCTTTCTTTTTCAGGAGAGGGTCGGGCCGGATCCGGTAGTTCCGGTTTGGGTTGTATGGAATCTGTACTTTGCCCGTTTTGCGTAGATTCTGCTTTCATTTTGAAGGGATGTTTTGGAATCCGGATGCGAAATCCATGACACACATTTTTTCATACCCAGGGTGGGTTCCTTCTGCCACGCCTATTAAATGGAAATTCTCAGTCAGGAAATTTTTTCTGTGACCCCGTGACGGCATCCCATCATCAATCAGCAGGTAAAGTACAATCTGGCGGGGTGTTACCTGTCCGTAGGCAATATTCTCCGCTATTTTCCCGGACCATTTTCCGTATCGTTCAATCCTATCCCTGAATCCTGAACGGTCGAATCCCTGGTGTCCGGTTTTCCCGCTCCGGGATTGATCCCTGACATGATCGTTGGCTGCCCTGGTTAATCGTTGGTCCGGTTTTAGGATCGGTACCGGTTTCTGTTTTTCCAGAAACTGCAGGCATTCAGTAAGTGCCTTAATCCCTTCTGTGGTCATCAACGGGAGGTCTCCCGGATAATACAATTTCCTGCCGTTGTAGAAGTTCCTCATTGGTTCAAGGTATTCCCTGGCATAACGGGCCGGATCAGAACGCAGTTTGTTGATCTCAAAAATCATCTCTTTTTCAAAAGCAGACAGGTAATCTGTACCGGCTGCAGTGTTGAGTTTGCTCATCTCCCAGGATGAAGGCAGATCCATGGAATAGGCGCTGAAAGCTGCCATTATAAGTCCTGTGATCCATCCTGATATCGCGGTTTTAATCTGCATCTGATTTTTGTTTGTTTCGTTCCCTGATCACTTTTCCATCTTCCAGGGTAATGATTCTCCGGGCTTTTTTTACAACCCGCTGATCGTGTGTCGAGAATATAAACGTAATTTTTTCTTTTTTATTCAGTTCTTCCATAATATCCAGCAGATTTTCTGTTGATCGGGAATCGAGGTTGGCCGTAGGTTCATCTGCCAGCACAAATTTAGGTTTCGAAGCCAGGGCACGGGCAACGGCCACCCTCTGTTGTTGTCCACCTGAAAGTTTGGATGGACGGCGGTCCATCATATTGCCCAATCCTACCGATTGCAATAATTCAGTGGCACGCTTCTCCCTATGGGCTTTATTTGCTCCCTGAAGGTGCATAATAAATTCTACATTCTCCCGGGCTGTGAGCACCGGAATCAGGTTGTACGCCTGGAAAACAAATCCAATATTGAACATGCGAAAATCGGTCAGTTTGGCTGATGAAAGTTTGTGGATGTCCACTCCGTCAATGATCACATTTCCTTCTGTGGCTTCATCAAGGCCGCCTACTACGTTCAGCAAGGTGGTTTTCCCTGAACCGGAAGGCCCTACAATAGCCGTAAATTCCCCTTCTTCAATGGAAAGGGTTACTCCGTTCACAGCATGTACCGGTACGGAATTGTCCTCGTACGTTTTATACAGGTTTTTAATCTCTATTATATTCATGTTCGGAATATTTTAATGCATTGATGCAATTAAGCTTTCTTACTCGGTTCTCGTGGCCTCCGCCGGGTTTAGCTTTAAGGCTTTCCGCGCAGGATAAACAGCCGACAGCACCCCGGTAAGAATTACCAGGATCGCAGTAATTATCAGCATTTCGGTACGCAGGGAGGTATAGATTTGTGAGGCAAAGCCATAGCTTTCCAGTCCGTCGGCAAACATGGAGAGGTTGATGGGGACGGTTTCAAATATTTTTGTGATCACTGAGCCGATAAGAATTCCCAGGGCTCCTCCGGAGACGGTAAGCAAGGATGATTCAAGGATGATCATTTTAAAGATCCGTCGTTTGTTCATTCCCACAGCCATTAACATCCCTATTTCTTTTACCCGTTCCAGTACAGCCATCAGCATGGTGTTGATGATACCAAAGCAAAGAGCCAGCAGAATGATGAGAACAAAAATGTACATATACTGATCCATGGAACTGGTAAGCAAGGCCATCTCCGGGCTCAGTTCTTTCCAGGTTAGTACCTCATTGTTTCCGGCCAGTTTCCGGATGGATGGTTTTACCTCTGCCGCCTGGTCGCCGTCTTCCAGAATGAGGGCGATTTCGTGGGTTCTGTTTTCATCCATTCCCAGCTGTTCCTGTAAATCGGCAAACCGGACAAAGAGGGTTGATTCATCGTAAGCTGTATTGGTAGTGCGGTAAATACCGCTTACCCGATAGCCTTTAACCGACAGATTACCCTGCGTATCCACCATTTGCATATTGATCCGGGAGCTTACTCTGAGGCGCAGTTTTTTAGCCAGCTTTTCGCCGATAACCACCGGGGGCATCCGGCTGTCGTGTTCCAGGTAAGCCCCGTCGATGATATGTTCCCATAGGTCGGTCACATTCTTTTCCCTTTCGGGCTCAACACCGAGAACCTTTCCTCCTCCGGTTCCGTGGGCCGCCATAATAAAGGGTTCGGTAACCAACCGGCGGCTTACCGCTATCACGGAACCTGCCTTTGCAATCTTTCCGATCATCTCTTCTGCATTGCGGATCTGAAGGTTAATGTCATTATTGACCAGAAAATCCGGAGCATGAATCTGTATATGGGCCAGTTCTGTTTTTGTGGCTGATTCAATCCGGGCATCCACAACTCCCTGCATGAATGCCATGATGAATACCCCGGCAAAAAGTCCGAGTGCGATGGCTATGATCATAATCGTGCTGCGCATCTTATTTCGCCAGACATTTCTCCATGCTATTGACCAAATCATAATTTTTCAGTTTTGTTATTATGGCCTCATTGCTGAGGTGATCTTCAAACGGTAAATATTGTGTGCGGGAAATAGGGAAATGAATACACTGATAAAAAATACCAGGATTACCTGATTGTAAAAAAGCGACGGCTTCATCGAAAAGAACATATACGGCTCCATGCCGTATTGTTGCGTAGCACTTGCTGTATCTCCCGTAAGCGGAATAGGGTTGTGGTAAAACCACAGGCAAAAGAGGTAACTCACCACAATTCCGATGCAACACCCGATAATTCCGATAAACAGGGTTTCGAAGAAAACCACGGTGCTTATTTTTCTTTTTTTCATGCCCACAGCGTGGATAACGCCAAATTCGCGCTGACGTTCTTTAACCATCATCATGACGACACTGAAAATGCCAAAAGTGATGATCAGATATAAAATTGCCAGCATGATAATACCTCCGGCGCGGTCACTCTGGATCAATTGTTCTACTTCAGGCTGCATGTCGATCCATGTCAGTACGGTTTTACCGGGGGGCAGAAGTTTCCCGATCTCTGTTTTGAGATGATCTACCTGATAATGATTATCGGTCATCACTGCCAGTGCTGTGGATCGTCCGTACGCAGAATAGAATGCACGGGCGTTCTCGAGGTCCATGAATACCAGCCTTTTGTTAAATTCCGGATTGGGATGCTCCATAATGCCTTTTACCGGGAACAGGCCGTTTGCGCTGATGCCATGGTACCCCTGGCCAATCATCACCAGGGTATCCCCGATGCCGAGGTTTAAAAAACCGGCTAACCCTTCACCCAGAACAACTCCTGCATCTCCGGTCTGAAGGAAGGTACCCGTTTTTATTCTTTTCGAAAGCGATGTAATACGGTCTTCTGCTTCGGGCTCGATGCCCATTACCATGGCCGGTTTGCTGTGCTGGTGATTTGCCGCCAGCGAAAAAGACTCCAGCCGGTGCGAAACAAGGGTTACATCCTCAATGCCTTCAATCCGGCTTTTCAGGTCCGGTGGAACTTCCATGCTGTTTTCAAGGGTTCTTTTATCCCAGTAGGCTGAATCCTGGACCTGAAGGTACCCTGAGTAAAATTTTACCACATTATCAATCATGCTATCGTAGGATCCCTCCTGCATGGAGCGCATCCAGGATGCCAAAAGGACGCTGAAAACGATCGAAGAGATGGTGATCAGGGTCCGCCTCCGGTTCCGCCAGAGGTTTCTCCATGCCAGTTTTATGTTTGTTTCCATTCGTCTGAATTTCTATTTATTTATGGTGTCTCATGGTTCTCATACCGTCCCGATTAACTAATTGACAAATTAACTAATTAACAACAACCACAATCCTCCCTGCTCCCTATCGTATCCTTCGCATGTTCTGTTGTGAAAAGAATGATTCATCCAGTTCAATGTTAAACTCAATCTCATCAAAAATAAGGATGGTTTTTTGCTCTTCTTTGTCAGCGGGGATCATTTCCATGCGGGTGGGTATTCTGCGGTCATCCATTTGTTTGATTTCCGAAAGGATTTCCGTATTCACCAGGTACCCGTCTTCATCGTAGTATTCCTCTTTCAGCCAGAAATATTCCTCTTTTGAAATCCACATAAGGATCTTTCCCCATACCACCGGTGCATCCATCCGGGGGGTAAGGCTTATCTTAAAACAATCGTAATCCTGAATTTTTTCTTCACCCGCCAATTCATGGTGGTAGTCCTCTATGAGCGAAGATTCCCGTACCAGATCATCGTTGGTAAAATCAGACCCCATCCACGACTGCATCATCATGGATGGTGGAATCTTAATCATTCGTTCAATGGTAGGTACCCAGTTCCACATCTCACTTTTCCTTTTCAGAAATACCTGGCCTTTTTCTTTGGCGGGGGCTGTAATATAGATCATGGAATAATCATTTCCAAGAGACCAGCTTTTCATCGATACGGTTCGTGACCATGAAGGCCGCTCGATAATCATGGTCATCGAGCTTTGGCTCGACAGTCCTCTGAATTTTTCATCGGCTCTCCTGACAATCTCTTGCACATCCTGTGCATTGATCAGACCGGAAATGAATAAAATCAGGATAAGAAAAAAGTTTGTTTTCATGACTTTGAGGTTGCATTGTTTTCTAAATGGATAAAACGTTCAATGGCATCTATTATTTTTTCTTCCATAATTTCTGCCGGGAAAAGTTCTGGCGCAACAATGACCATTAAACTGGCCCCTTCAAAAAGAGCACTTAGTACCATCAGATCCCCTTCAGGGTCCTTGCTCCCTTTTCGTACCAGAAAATCGTAAAGCATGGACATAACCGATTGTACATTTTTGGAATATTCATCGTTAAACGATTCATTTACATGGGGTCGAAGAAGCAAAGAAAAGTACAGTTTCCAGTATCGGAGGTTCGCCCGCATGATACTGAAAGTGTGTCGTATAAAAAGGATGAACTCCTCTTCTGTCAGAGTGCCGTCGTGGTTTAAATCCAGGTTGGCATAAATGGTGGTGAAACCCGTATGAATGATTTCTTCAAGAATCGCTTTTTTGCTGTCGAAATAGTTATATGCCAATCCTTTTGAAATGCCTGCTTTATTCGCTATCTGGCTCATTGATGTGGCATGGTACCCGTTTTCGGCAAACAACTCAAGCGCAACATCCATGATCAGGATTTTCTTTTCCTGTCGTATTTGATCGAATTGTTCTGAAGTTCTTGGACACATAATTTTTTTGACTGAACGGTTGTTCAAATATATAGCATTCTTTTTTTCTGTTTATTAAAAAGAATGTTAAATAATTGTTAAAAATGACTGAACGGTCATTCAAAAATGTACCGGAAGGAAATTTTCGTAAAAACAGAGAGGAAAGATAGATTACAGCAAATATCAGGGCGGATTTTTTCTTTATTATGGAGATAACGTATCTTTAAGGGTTGAAATAAAAAACAGAGTAAAATGGATACAGACAGACGTCAGTTTATTAAAAAAACGGCAATTGCTGCTGCAGCAATCAGTACAACTCCGGTAATTCTTGATGCGTGTGCTTCGCCCAATGAAAAAATAACGGTGGCATTGATTGGGTGCCGGGGGATGGGATTTACCAATTTGCAGGCTTTTCTGAAAGAAGAGAATGTTGAGTGCCTTGCTCTTTGTGATGTGGATGGGCAGATTCTGGATGGGCGTGCAGCTGAAGTTGAGAAGGCGACCGGCAAACGGCCGGTGGTTTACCGGGATTTTCGCCGGGTACTGGATCATCCGGATATTGATGCAGTGATCATCGGTACGCCGGATCACTGGCATGCCCTGATGGTGTTAAAAGCGCTGGAAGCAGGCAAACAGGTGTATGTGGAAAAACCTATGGGTCACAGCATCGAAGAATGCAATGTCCTGGTTGCAGCTGCATTGAAGTACCCCCGGCAGGTCGTACAGGTAGGCATGTGGCAGCGCAGTTCGCAGCACTGGTTTGAAGCTTCAGAGGTAGTTAAATCGGGCGAGCTGGGTGATGTGAAACTGGTGAAGGCATGGATTTATAAGGGATATGATGAACCTTATTCTGAACAACTGGATTCAGAAGCTCCGGATTATGTGGATTATGAACTGTGGTTGGGGCCGGCTCCGGAACGACCCTTTAATCCCAACCGGTTTCATTATAATTTCCGGTGGTTCTGGGATTATGCCGGAGGAGCGATGACCGACTGGGGGGTTCATTTGCTTGACTTTGCTCTCTATGCTATGGATGCCGGCTATCCTGAATCGGTATCTCCGGGGGGTGGAATTTACCTCAACCAGGGAGCCGTGGAGACTCCCGATATTCAACAGGCTTTGTATCATTACCCGAACCACTCCATGGTGTGGGAATGTGGGTTAAATCCCGGAATCGGGCCCTATGGAAAAGGCCATGGGGTAGCTTTTGTCGGTACACGCGGAACCCTGATTCTTACGCGGGATGATTGGCAGGTATTGCCCGAAACCAATAATGAAACACGGGAGCCCTGGATCAAAGGGTACAGAACCGAAGGGGAGTCCAGTAATTTGCAGGCCCATGTAAAAAATTTCCTGAAGTGCATCCGCAAAGGAGGAACACCCAATGCTCCGGTGGAGGTGGGAGCTAAAACAGCCATTGTTTCTGAAATGGGGAACATTGCCTACCGTACCGGAAAAATCATCCACTGGAACCAGGCGCAGGGAAAATTCAGGGAAGAAGAAGCCAACCGGTTTCTGAAACTCACCTATCGCGATCCATGGGAATTGCCTCGTCTTTGAATCAAAAAAATAATTACCTTTGCCTGCAATTCCGGGTTGACCCGGAGAAAAGATCCCAAAGAGGTAAGCGGGAGTAGCTCAGTGGTAGAGCATCAGCTTCCCAAGCTGAGGGCCGCGGGTTCGATCCCCGTTTCCCGCTCACCGGTAAAAAGAGGGTCGGATAGATTTCCGGCTCTCTTTTTTTTATCGCTAAGAGCTATAATCGTTTACTTTACTTCTCTTACAGTCAATTGCATCTTTATTTTTATTTAAAAGCTCAGTCATATGCCCGGGGTTTCCGTCGTTGTCGAAGGCTACAAAAATATTTTTGGCATATGATGGTTCCATCTGTCTGGAACAATGTTATTGTCTGGTTTTATTATCCTAATTCAACAGTTTACCAAACCAATGAATTCTCCTATTACAGTAAAATTATCATCTTCTTCAATGACAATGGGTTTGTATTCAGGATTTACGGGCTTAAGGACAATGCGTTCGTGCTGCCATTGTCCGGTTTCCCTGTCATACGATTTCTCGCTGGTATAAGTCTTGATGGTGTAGCTCCCATTGTGGTCGGGATCGTACAATCCCTGGTGCTGCACCAGCACAATTTTATTTTGGCGCGATCCAACCAGGTTGGCCCGGAAGACGCACAGGCTGTTATCAGGGATCCTCGGCTCCATGGATTTGCCTTTGGCCTGGACAACAAACATATTCCTGTTCAATCGACCCAGTCCTTCCACTTTCACCCATCCCAGCTCTTCGGTATACTGTCCTTCCCCAAAAGTACCACAGGCAGCCTTCAGCGAGTAATAAGGGAGAAACTCGATGAATTTTGCCGAGGTGTTTACTTCGGTTTCTATCCTCGGCCTTAAGGGAACGTTACGGGTGTTGATACTGGAAGGTGTCCGGGAGCGGACAGGGGCTATTTGGTTGGCAAAATGGTCCCGCAGTGCTTTATCGCAAAAGTAAACATAGCATCCTTTCATGCCTCTTGTGAGGAGTGTGCGGTACGTGTTCCTGATGATGCGGTCTGCTACGTGGCGTGCTTTCTGGGGGTCTTTCCTGAGCATGGTTTTGATGCCGAAAATGGACCTGTCCATGGAAGAGCGTTTTTTCACATCCGTTACCACACGGCCGTTTTCAAAACGGAGGTCGGGACCGACGATCACGCCCACGTAGTCCAGTTCCAGGCCCTGGCAGGTATGGATACAGCCGATCTCGTTTATGGAATCTTCCGCAATGATCCAGGTGCTACCGTCTTTTGTCAGGTTCCAGCGCATTTGAAGGTCGAATTCCGGGAATGTAATATCGTGAGCACCGGGATCTTTTTTACTGACCCAATCCCAGCAATATCCAGCCACAAGACGGGATTTGTTGTTTACGGTGTTTTTATGAGTGATCAGCCTTCTGAGTTCAGTAGGGTTGTCAATAATTCGAAAATCAAATTCCTCCGGTGTGAGCTTGATGTTGGCCGTGTTTTTAATCTGAAGGGTATTTTCCAGCCAGGCCAGGTAGCCGTCAGAACCGTTGCACCTGAACTGGGATTTCAGTTTGAGCCTGTGCACCCGGGTCCCTTCATTTTCTGCCCACCGGGCAATGAGATTTGATTCCCCGATATCTTTAATGTGGATCTGCTGGTTATTGTCCACAAAGAAAAGCGTGAATTTGGCGGCCCGGATCAGTTCCAGGACTTGGTTTTCGCCTCTATTCTGGTAAAGGCCGCTTTTCATGTTCAGGCGGTGGGCTTCATCCACTATGAGCATGTCAAAGGTATTCTCCGGGACATCACAATAATCTCCGCTCCCGCCAAAAAGGTTGTCTATCATTCGTTTTTTCAGTGTGCCGGTCAGCTTGGTTTTGTAGACGGCTCTGGGGGCCGCGTTTTTGGAAATATATCTGGTTACCTGTCCCAGTTTGGTGAGTTCGGCCAGTAGGTTCACTGCCACTACGCTTTTCCCCGTTCCCGGTCCACCTTCCACTATCAGGACTATTTTTTTGTCACTACGGGCTTTAGCGGCCAGGGACAGGGACGTCTCATAGACTTCTTTTTGTTCATCTATCATGATGAATTCCCGGTTGCCCCTTATCATCGACGAGATGCTGTCTGCCAGTTGTTTGGAAGGCCTAAGTCGCCCGTTTTCTATCCGGTACAGAATGTCTTTGTTGTCCCCATACTTGACGTATTTTTTGATGAAATTCCTGAGTTTAACAGCATCCGATTTCAGGAAAACGGGCGCCTTGTTAATGTGATAACTGTAAAACGGATGGGTGATGACCTGGTCCGGATTGTAATTGTGAAGATAGGCGCAGGGAACCAGGTTGATCTGCTCTTCCTGAACGGTTTGGTTGTAGTTTTCTATCAATGCGGCATAGGACCAGGCCTGGTAGGAGGGATGCACGGTCTCGGTTTCCCCGTGTTGAAAGCGGGTCCGGACCAAGGCGTCCTTGTCTGTCAGCTGGGCCGAAGACCATTGTTTTAGTTCAATGATGATAACCTGTTCCTGCTGGTTAGGGTTGAGGCCGGTTATAATAAAGTCGATTCGCTGGGAAGTTAGCGGGATCTGAAATTCAATGGAGATCCCTGAATCCGGGGCAATTTCATTATCCATGAGTACGTTACTCATGTGCATCATGGAGTTGGTCCACGATAACACCTCGTTGGGAGAGGTGTGTCTTCCCAGGTGATCGTAAAAGGCTTCGTTAATTTTGGTGTCTATCTCATTATTCAGTACATCCGCCAGAAAACCTTCTTTTGTAGATTGGTAAACGATCATAGTTCGGTGTATTTCTTTGCCGTTCCTCTGGCTTTTCCCCGGGGATATTTCTGGTCGTTCTTTATCATTTTTTCCTCGATTATCTGAAAAATGTCCAGGTTATATTTCTCGGCGAGGAAAAATGAATAAGTCAGAACATCGGCCAGTTCTTCCTTAATGCGCTCTATTTCTATATCTTTGATCTGATGGTCTTTCTTCCACAAAAACAGTTCGTTTAGTTCGGATGCCTCCAGCATCAACGCCAGTGCCAGGTTCCTGGCATCGTGAAACTGTTCCCAGTCCCTTTCATTCCTGAACTCCAGTAGTTTCTTAATGATATTGTCGTATCTGGTCATATGTTTGTTATGTTAAAATAATGCAAATAAATGACTGTGGTTTCATAATGGAAAAATGGGCGGATTACCTCTTTTACACCCAAAGCAGTGTAAAGTTAGTTACTTTATTTGAAGATAAAAGTGAAATGTGGAACAATAATGGTAATAGGCCATTGTCCCGAAAGTTTTCGGGAGTAGTGTGAGAGCCTCTCTCTGTTACCGATTAATGGGGAGCGGGGCAGGCTACTCGGTTATGCGCTTTTATTATATTAATTCTTTCTTTCTCAATCCCAGTTTTGGCTTATTAAGTATTGTTATTGATTCTGTAAATATTGCAGTTGAAGAGAATCCTCAATTATCAGTTACCCTGTGCTGGCGCGGATTTGCAATCCGTACCTCAGCCTTAAGGCTGAAAACAATAACATTAATAATAAAATAACTTTTAATGAGGCTTGGAATTTATTTAATCATAAAACTAATGAGACTTTATATGCGTATAATAAGCTACTTGGAAAAACAATGCATCATTGATTCCAGGATTCTTGTTTACTTGAATTCTGGCAACAACGGGATGCATATCATTTGAAATCTAAGGGTATAGTTATAATTCTAAATGAGCTATGGATAAAATACTATTACGTTAGCGGTTTTTATGAAAAAGACAATTATTTATATTATATAATGATTTTGAAAAATATTATTTTTCTTGTTAACTTAATAACTTTAACACAAGTAAATGCACAGGAATATCAACCTTTTCCTTCGGAGAATGCAAGGTGGGTATATTATCATAGCATGGAAGGATTAAATTACTGGACGCTTTATTATTTAAATGGAGATACAACTGTGAACCAAAGAACTTATCAGGTGCTCAATAGAAAAAAATGGTATAAACCAAATAGTAATCCAAATATTCTGGAAGATATATATTTCAGAGAAGAAAATAAAAGAATTTACTTTACGAATATCCTTAATAATGAAGAAGATATTTTAACCTATGATTTTAATTTAACTGTTGGGGATACCTTTTATCTCAAATCTTTTGATACGCTTGTTGTTAAACAGGATTATTTTGAGAATGGTGATAGAAAATTATTCTTGGAATGTTTTAATAATGAATATCTGGGTGTAAAAATAACCGATACATGGATTGAAGGAATTGGCAGCGATAATAATTTGTTAATACCTGATTTATTTTCTTCTTTGATGTGCTTTGAAGGGGATTATGAACAATCTGAAACTTGTGATTACATTATTGATCAAATTCTAGCAGTTGCTGAACTTAATAACGTGCAATTAAAAAAAATAATTTATCCAAATCCTACGTGTGACAAACTTTATTTTCAAATTGACGATCAAAAATACAATAAGTACAAAATATTTGATTTAAATGGTAAATTGACAAAATTTGAAATAATTGAAAATAATTATATTGATGTATCTAGTCTTCCTGAAGGAACATACTTGTTGCAACTTATTGGAAATGGATTTCGAAGTAATAACAAATTTGAAAAAACAAACAACCGCTAATTGAAATTCATGTAACCATTGTTAATCCTTCTGGACCACCATCCTTTGTATTTATATTTTAGCGCTTCAGGCTTACCAGGTCCTGAGTTTGGATTTCTGGAGATATCCTTTATAGGTTTATTAGTTTTTCTGAGGATCTTGCTGTACACGAATCTTTCCAATTCGGGAGGGCTTTATAAAATCTTTATACCCTATTCATGAATCTTTATAAAGTCTTTACAGAATCTGTAATTTATTTGCACCAGTTGAATGGAGGTCTGAATACGATCGTAACGGTGCCAAACATTAGGGTGATGTACCGGATTTAATATGCTAAAGGGGATAAATATATCGATTATAGGCAAGCTGATCAGCATGAATTTATTTATTATCAGCGGTGCCCTTGTAGGCTGTATGTTGACTGGTCTATTTTTTTCTGAGAAAATTACACCCTTTATTTATTCTTCGTTGATTGCCTTTTTTACAGGATTCGTTTTATGGGGTTTAACCAGGGGGAAAAGTGAATCGGTATCCATCGGGCAAAAAGAAGCGTATCTGACGGTCACCTTATCGTGGTTAATGATTAGTTTGGTTGGTTGTTTGCCCTATATTTTTTCCGGTGCCATACCCTCTTTTGTGGATGCTTTCTTTGAATCGGTTTCCGGTTTTACCACGACGGGTTCATCGATTTTAACAGACATTGAATCATTGCCCCGATCCATATTATTCTGGAGAAGTTTGACCCACTGGATTGGGGGTATAGGGATTATCGTTCTGGTCATTCTGGTGATGCCCGCATTTCACATAGGAGGGTATCATTTGTTTACCCTTGAATCTTCCCTGCAGGAAAAAATACAACCCCGGATTAAATCGGTCGGAATTCGTATATTGTTCATTTATATTGTTCTTACCCTGGCAGAAATAGTGGCTTTGTTGCTCGGGGGAATGAACCTTTTTGAAAGTTTGTGTCATGCATTCGGGACTGTGGCAACAGGTGGCTTTTCCCCGAAAAACAACAGCATAGCCGATTATTCTCCCTATATACAATATGTAATAATGGTTTTTATGCTGTTGGCAGGAACAAATTTTATTATTCATTACTACCTGATAAAAAGAGAATGGAAGAAATTAAGGAGGAATGAGGAGTTTAAATTTTTTCTCTTTGTTGTTTTAATTATTGGGGTTGTTATTACCTCTGTGTTAATCATTGGAGAACATAAACCGGTTGAAGAATCTTTCAGGGAAGGATTTTTTCAGGTCATTTCCGTTGTTACCTGCACAGGGTTTGTAACAGCTGATTATTTACAATGGCCTGAATATGCCTGGATGCTGATTTTCTTCGCGATGTTTCTGGGTGGAAGTACCGGTTCAACAGCAGGTGGTATAAAAATGGCAAGGCATCTTGTGGTATTAAAGAATATCTCAAGGATGTTTCGTCAGTTACATTATCCCAAAGCCATATTACCGATACGGTTTAATGGAAAGACCATCCATGAGAGTACGAACCATTCCATCCTTTCGTTTGTATCCGTTTATTTTATAATTTTTATCGTTGGGAGTATATTTTTGGTATTAATCGGTGTGGATGTAAAAACTGCCGGTGGCTCAGCAGCAACCTGTATGGCAGGTATTGGTCCGGGAATAGGGACGGTTGGGCCGGTAAGCAATTTTGCCCATTTGCCGGGATTGGGTAAAATAGTCCTTTCCATTTTAATGTTGACAGGAAGGTTGGAGATCTATACTATTTTAATTTTATTTACAAGGAATTTCTGGAGAGCATAGCGAAAGGAGTGCAGCCAGTTGTCATTGTATTTGGATTTGTATGGTACGCAAAGGGCATTTAAACCGGATTGTGTCGAAAAGGTTGAGTTCAAAGGTCAATCATTATATATTAGCCATTTTTATTATCGGGGGGGCTGCAACCTTATGCATTCCACTTGCCAACACACAGAATTACCATGTTGTATCCTTCATCCTGTTGTTTGTGGTGTCCATTTTGTCAACTTTTATGGGAATTGGTCCCGTATTGGCTGCTTCAACGTTGAGTGCCCTGGTATGGAACTTTTTTTATATTCCTCCCCATTATACCTTTCATATTGAAAAAACCGAAGATATCCTGATTTTCGGATTGTTTTTTATTATAGCTCTTGTAAACGGGGTTCTGACCACCCGGGTACGCAAACAGGAACAGATAGCCCGGGAAAGGGAAAAACGTACCAATGCCCTTTTTCAGTTGACCAAAGAACTCTCAAAAGCCAGTGGAACAGAGGATGTCCTCAGAGTAGCCATTGATGGCATTCAACGTCATTTTCACTTGCATTCCTTTTTTATCTTGCAGGATGGGAATAATATTCTCAGTTCAAAGGGCCGGTTGCAGAAAGAAAAAAAACTCTCTCCCAACGAATATAATGTTGCAGAGTGGGTTTTTAAAAATTCCCGGAAAGCCGGTGCGCTTACCGACCATCTGTCTGCCGTTGATTATACTTTTTTCCCTTTGTTGGGGACCCGGTTAAATCCGGGTGTTGTGGCAGTCAGACCAAACCATTTGTTTTTGAATGAGCAGAAATCGTTCTGGGACACCTTTCTTTCCCAGATATCCAATGCTCTGGAAAGGGAGTTCCTGGGCGAAATGGCTCAAAAAGTCCGCTTTTTGGATGAATCAGACCGATTATATAAAACGTTGTTTAATTCCCTTTCCCATGAATTCAGGATTCCGGTTGCTACCATTATGGGGGCATCCGATTCCATTCTGAATTCTTCAAATTCAGAAAAAATCCAATCCGCACTGTGTAAAGAGATTTTTACCGCTTCCAAACGTCTTAACAGGCTTATAGAAAACCTGCTGAATATGTCACGATTGGAAAGTGGCCATATATCTGTCAGGCTTGACTGGTATGATATAAATGACCTGATTAATAAAGTTACAGAAGATTTACAGGATGAATTATCTTCCTTTTTGCTGAAAATAACCATAGCCGAAGAGATTCCGTTGGTAAAAATTGATTTTGGTTTAATGGAACAGGTATTATATAACCTTCTTTTTAATGCAACACAATATGCACCTGAAGGATCTGCTATCGAACTGAATGCTATCTTTAAAAACGGTGAAATGATCATGGAGATTTTGGATCAGGGACCCGGATTTTCTGCGGAAGAGTTGAAGAATGTGTTCTACAAATTCTTCAGGGTAGATGGGAGAAAAACAGGAGGTCTGGGATTGGGATTGTCTATTACCAAGGGATTTGTTGAAGCACACAACGGTTCTGTTGCTGTCGATAATATCCCCGACAGAGGGGCAAAATTTACCATTAGAATACCTATGGAACGGCCTGATATAAAAGATTTATAGCTTTAGACACTATGCCTGGGAATGAAACCATATTAATCATCGATGATGAACTTCAGATACGCCGCCTGCTGGAAATAACCCTTTCCGCTTATGGTTATCGCATCATTGCTTCGGTAAACGGTAAAGATGGACTGGTTGATGCAGCAACGCATCATCCATCGTTAATAATTCTGGATCTTGGATTACCTGATATTGACGGGCAGGAAATTCTGAAACAGCTGAGAGAATGGTTTTTCAAACCGGTTGTTGTATTATCCGTGCGGGATTCTGAGGAGGATATCATTAAAGCATTGGACAACGGTGCAAATGATTACCTGACGAAACCTTTCAGGACCGGCGAATTGCTTGCCCGGATCCGTGCAGCAATAAGGGCTGGTGAGAAAAAAACCGATGCCTCTGCATTGGAATTTGGTAATTTGTTTATTGATATGGTTAGCCATATCGTGCGGAAGAACAATAAGATCATCAAGCTTACCGTTACCGAATTTTCATTGCTTTCTTTGCTTGCAAGAAACCAGGGCCGCGTACTTACCCATCAGTATATCCTGAAAGAAGTGTGGGGGTATGGATATCTTGAACAGACCCAGTATTTACGGGTTTTTGTTGCTCAGCTCAGAAAAAAAATTGAGGACAATCCGTCCAAGCCAACCTTGTTAATTACGGAATCAGGGATCGGTTACCGGTTTGGGGAATGAACCGGTAATCCGACATACTTTTTTATAATTTGATTTTTTCAGAAGGGGAACTCTTCTTCAGGTGCCAGTTCTTGTTTTTCGCCGAAGTCGGGTTTTTCAGCCATTTGTTGTTCGGTATTTCCGTTTACGTAAATAGCTTTGTAGGGAGGATCTAACGGACATGCATGTTCGCAGGCTCCACAGCCTATGCAGATCGACTGGTCCACTTCAGGGATCAGCAAGCCGTTTTTGTAGGGTGCCATTTTAACCGCTTTTGTCGGGCAATGTTCTGAGCAGGCACCACAATCGGTTTCATCGGTGTAGACCACACAATTCTGTTGCACAAACACAACTTCCCCCATTTGTGTCAGGTGTTTATCCTCCAGTGAGAGGGGCTGGATGGCATTTGTCGGGCAGACTTCTCCGCATTTTGTGCAGTCGAAATTACAGTAACTGGTTGCATAATCCATATGAGGTTGCATAAAGCCCATGAGCCCGTATTCTGTGAGGGCAGGTTGCAGAACCCCGCTCGGGCAGGCGGAAACACACAGGGAGCATCCGGTGCAGATCGCATTGAATCGTTCAATGCTTCCGGCCCCGGGAGGAGCAACAGGGTGATCCTTAACATTCAGGAGCAGGTCTTTGTGGCTTTCCGGCATTTTATTCTTTTTAAGCGCATAGATGCGGCTACCCGTAAGAAGAGCCAGGCCTGTGACCAGTAACTTTCTGCGGTTGCGGTTCACGCTGTTTTTGTTTGTGGCCTCAGGATGGTTGGCTTCATGTTTTTCTTCCGTATTTTTTGACACCGGGGTTGAGACAGGGCTTAACGAAAGGGCTGATTCCGGACATACAGCAAGGCAGTTGAGACACATGACACACCGGGAATAGTCGACCCATTGATTTTTGCTGTCGATGCATTCGCTTTTGCATACCCCGGCACACAATCCACACCGTGTACATGCATCCTCCCTGAACCGAACTTTAAAGAATGAAAAGCGGGATAGGATACCCAGTAAAGTTCCCACAGGGCAAATGGTATTGCAAAACAACCGGCCCCGTTTCCAGGAAAAATAACCAATAGCTCCTGTAACCGCAAAGGACAAGAGTACAGGCAGAATGTAGGGAAGAACCACCGACTGGTGGTAAACAGTATAGATATCCAACCGATGAAAAACAGGTACAAGAATGTGATTGTTCCCCCAGATTACCAGGGGCTTAAACAGATAGGTGAAGGCCCGCCCGGCCAGACTGTAGGGATCAAGCCATGTGGTAATCCAGCCTGCGCCGAAAACAACAGCCAGAACCATTATTCCTAAGAATGTATACCGTATTACAGGATGTGGTTTTTTATACCTGAAGAATCGTTTCTTCGTTGATATCCATCGTGAAAGGCGGTTCATGACATCCTGCATAATTCCAAGGGGACAGATCAACGAGCAATAGATCCGTCCGGTAATCAGGGTAAGCAACAATACCACAAGAAAACCACCTCCAGCGATCAGAGAAAAAATGGTTAGTGAATGCAACAGGGAGGGTACAAACTGCAGGTAGAGAACAGCGTCGAAGGTTTCTTCAGAAATCCATTCGTAAAGGTCCGTAAATAGCATAAATACCAGGATCAGCATTGCAAGTGCAATGAAGATCCGGATTTTTTTCAGAAATCGGTATACAGTCATAGTTATACGAAGCAGTTATCTCTGGATTTCCGGATTCTTTTCCTAAATACCGGCAGATTTGCCCTGAAACCAGGGATAGGAATCTGCGATAAAAAAGAGAGGTCCGGTCATTAACCCGAATTCTTCAAACTGTTATCTTGCAGGAATAGTCAGGCTAATGAAAAGGACAGGTTATCCCAAAGATATACGTTTTATAGATAATTGATCCAGATTCATAGAACCCATGCCCATTTCGTTGGCAATACGGATATGGTTGATGTCCTGTGGTTCCCGTCCGAACATTTTAGTGGCCGCTGCATCGACTGCCACGATATCTTTTCCTGCTATAAGGGCTTTCAGGTCAACGACATCAGAAACCGAGACACCCCGTGGCCCGTTGCGGGTCATCATGCGGTACCCGTCCACAATGTTCAGGTCCGGTTTCCGGAAGGTAATAAAGTCGGCAATACACTGGCTCAGGTCATTTCCATGGTAGAAACGGCGATCCCAGACCACGCCCATAAGGTTTTTCATTGCCAGGGTAACGGTCGTTGAGTGGTGGTGCTTCAGTATGGGTACATTGATGAATACATCCGCTTCCAGCAACTCCCTGTGGACCTTTGCCGTTTTCAATCGTCTTCCGCCGGGGATGGAGACCTCGGAGTAGAAAGATTCCACATCACCGGGATATACGTCGGCTCCGGCATCGCGGGCTGCTTTTTCGATCTGGCTGTTCTGGTAACAGCGGCTTCCCTCGTCGCAGGTATGATCAAACACACTTACTTTGGAAGCCCCGGCATCGAGGCAACTATGAATGATGTGGGCCACCAGTTCCGGATTGGTATCGGCTGCCCTCTCGGGAGGCGTATCCCAGCCTATATTGGGTTTTACCAGCACAGTCTGCCCCGGTTTCACAAACTTCGTCATCCCTCCGAGGGCTTCCATAGCCTTGTCAAACATGTCGGTTGCTTCACCACCCCGCACAGCCGCCAGGTCGTATTGCCCCTGTTCGGCTGATAAACCGATTCCATTCAGTCCACCAAAGCGGGGAATCAACATTCCTGCCAGTCCTACACCAGCTCCTTTTAAAATAAACTCTCTTCGTTTCATTCGTGTAAAATTTTGCAGTTCGTTATATATTCTGATCTTACTCGTTCATAAGGCATCTAAGTTAAGAAAAATTTCTGAGTGCCTTTTTTGCATCCTGGTAGCCTTGTTCCATCAGATCATCGATTTGCCCGGTATCTGACCGGTTAAAAGAGGACAGATCCGGGGTGATCAGCAGATCGGCATCTTCAGTCTGAAGACCGGCAGATGTCATCATCATAAAATGAAAACTATTCAGCAAAACATCCAGAATAGTGTCAGGTTTTTCGTACGAATGCTTTGCGTTTAAGTCAACCCCGATTACATAGTTAGCCCCCATCTCTTTAACGGTAAGGATCGGTACATTTTCCACAATGCCTCCGTCAACCAATAGCCTGTTCTCAATTTCCACAGGATTAAAAATTCCCGGGATACAGGTACTTGCCATGGTTGCTTCAGCGACCCATCCTTTTTTTAAAACAACTTTATCCCCACTGGAGATATCGGTGGCAACCATTGCAAGGGGGATTTCTGCTTGTTCTATCTTTTTTTCCCCCAGATGGTTGGTAATCAGTTTCCCCATTTTTTCATTCGAGAGCAAAGCATACCGGGAGAGTGAAAGTCCGGAAATATCCATCCATTTTAACTCAGAAGCAATGTCCTGGATGGCTTTCCAGTCTTTATGAAATGCGAAGAATGCAGCTACAAAAGCTCCGATGCTTGTTCCCGCAATATAGCTTATGTGGATATTCATTTCATCCAGGGCTCTGAGAACGCCCACATGGGCTGCTCCCAGTACAGCGCCCCCTCCCAGTGCCAGTCCGATCTTTTTTTTCATCTGATTCTAATTGTTTGTTTTTTAGGGTAATTCATGGCTCCCTCCGTCCTGATCCCGATCTACAGGGATAGGGATCAGAAATTCCTTAGATTCTCCCCTTTTGAGGGGAGCTGTCAGCCGGATGGCTGACAGAGGGGTGCCTCCAGCTTCTCTATCAGGGCTTGTTTCTTCATGTCTTTTCTTTTTACCGGCGATTAAAACAATCCGGCTTTAACCACAACGTCAATAGCGAGCCTGAGGTTAAATTGAAGGGGGGCATAATTGGATGAGCCCGTAACTTTCGCTGTAATTTGATTTCCCGTCTCAAGCTTTTCACAGACCTGGTCAAGCAGCGAGGCTGAGATTTCCGGGGATTGAGTGCCGGACGATGATGTGATATCGGTTAGTTCGACAAGGGTGCCAATGCCTTCAACCGATAAGATCAGGGATTCAATAACCTGCTCACGGCTCAATCCTTCAATGGTTATTTCGACCGATTCGATGGATATCGATTCGATCTTCTCCAGGTATTCTTCCAGATCCTCATTATCATCCAGAGACAGGATGCCTGTTGCAATAAAGGTATATGAATCAGCGCCTGCGGATTTCAGGGGGGTCCCATGGGATGCAACCTGAACCGGAATATCTTTTTCCAGCGTAGTCTCTACCTTTACAGAAAACAGGTCCTTAAAGGTTTCACAGGAGGTCAGGGTTAAAACCATAACCAGGAAAAGCAAAATTTTGTTGTTCATCTGTTTGAAAATTAGTTTTATTAATACATATCGTTTCCAATTCCGGCGAAAAGATAATAAATAATCGGATTATTCTGATAACAGGGATTTTTCTTTTTTTGTTTACGTATGAAACATATGAACATCCCGTTGGGGGAAAGGAATTTTAATGCCATTCTTCCGGAATGCATCATCAATGGCATAGCGAAGCTCGCTTTTTATATTTTCAACATAGAAGGAGTCATATACCCAGAAGAATATTTGAAAATCGAGAGATGACTCGCCAAAGTTATTAAACCGTACAAAAGGGGAGGGGGTATCTGAGATTTTCTTATTGGTACGGGCACATTCCAGTAAAATCTTTGATACAAGCGTGGTATCCGAGCCATAGGCGACACCTACTTCCACATTAAAGCGGGTTTTAAAATCGATATGGCTCCAGTTGATGATCTTATCGTTGACAAATTTCGAGTTAGGCACTACAAGGACAATATCGTCCCTGGTTTTTAATTTTGAGGTTCGTAGTCCGATGTCAACCACTTTGCCAACCGTTCCGTCCTGAAGCTGGATCACATCGTTAAGTTTCAGGTTTCTTTCCACCAGCAAGACGATTCCGGAAGATATGTCGGAGAACAGTTGCTGGATACCAAAACCCACACCCACAAGGAGGGCAGCAAAGCTGGCCAGCAGGACAGATACTTCTACCCCCACGGATTCAAGTAGCATGACAAGAACGATAACCCAGGTAACATACCTTATAATCAGGTATAATGACCAATATGACCCCCTTTCGGTCTTTTGCCTGTTGATATACCCTTTGAATAGCCGTTTAATGAAATTTAGTCCAACAAAGGTTACGGCTATAATAAGAACAATAAATAATATATTGTAGACGGTTAACGAAAAATTATTGGTTTCAAGGAGGGTAAAGTTCAGGATCTCTTTTAGTGTCATTTGCTCTCTGATTTTAATTTCTGCATCGTTCTTCTTTTTACAATCAGGAAATCAGGGATGCAGCATCTTCATCAAAAAACCATATCAGTTTCCCTTTTTCGGGATGAACGTAATAAGCCGGCAGTAGTTTTGCTTCTTCATCATCATTCATAATATCTGAAACCCGCATGGCTTTTCTTTTTCCGGTGGCCAGCAGAAAGATCCGGTTTGCATTATTCAGTACGTTTCCCGTCAGGGTTATTCTATTTTGTTCTGTCACGGGGTGTCTGGTAACGGCACAGTTTGTTTCCGCATGAAAAAGCTCTGTGTATCCGGGGAATATGGAAGCTGTATGTCCGTCATTTCCCAGTCCCAGAATGATCAGGTCAAAAACCGGCTTGTTGCCCCGTAAGTTCAGGTGGGCATCTATTTCTTTCCCATACCGTATTGCTTCGGCTTCAGGCGGATTTTCCCCTTTTATGCGGTGAATATTTTCTTCCCGGACAGGGGTCTGTGTGAATAAGGTGTCGTTTGCCAGTTTAAAGTTGCTTTCTGAGTTGTTGGGGGGTACACAACGTTCGTCTCCCCACCAGAAATGCATTTTTTCCCACGGCAGAATATCGAGGTGTTTGGTTGCCAGAATCCGGTACAGAAATTTAGGGGTTTTTCCTCCGGAGAGCGCAATATGAAAGGCAGGCTGATTGGTTCTTTGTGTGATCTTAACCAGTTCCTTTGCTACTGCTCTGCTGACCTTTTTGGGGTTTTTATAAATTTTAACTTCCACTGATGGATTCATAATCCGGAATTTAGGTAGTTAAAAATAACAATTTTTTACAAATCACAATTCACAATAGGTACTGTCATTGGTGAGGGTTTTAAAAGGGTACCGCCAATGTCCTCCGGTTATCAGGGTGTCGGCACTTTCGGGTCCCCAGGATCCGGCTGTATAGCCGTAAATGGGAATATCCTGATCGGTTTCCCATGCGTTCAGTATGGGCTGGACAAATTTCCAGGCTTCTTCCACGGCATCTTTCCGGGCATAAAGGCTGGCATCGCCCAGCATACAATCAAGTAGCAGACGGCTGTAAGCCGATGGCAACTCCTGTTCGGAAAGGTCAGTGTAGTGAAAATCCATATTGACCGTTTGTACCTTGAATCCTGCACCGGGTGTTTTCATGCCGATTTTTAGCAGGATCCCTTCATCAGGCTGGATACGGAGGATCAGTTTATTGTTCCCGGAAGGAGAATCTTCCCCGGTGTGAAATAAACGATGCGGGACTTTTTTGAAATAGACGACAACTTCTGTTACTCTGACGGGCATTTTTTTGCCTGTGCGTATATAAAACGGAACCCCTGCCCACCGCCAGTTATCAACAAAAAACTTCATTGCCACAAATGTTTCCGTTCTTGAAAAGGGATTGACCTCTTCTTCTTCACGGTATCCTTTCACCTCCTGACCTTTAATTTTTGACCGGATATACTGACCGCGGATCACATTCTTCTGTACCTGGGGTTCCCGGATTGGGCGTAGGGATTGAAACACCTTCAGTATCTCATTTCGTAATGCATTTGCTTCCACCACCACCGGAGGTTCCATGGCAACCAGTCCAACCAGTTGCAGAAGGTGATTCTGAACCATGTCACGCAGAGCACCTGCCTGATCATAATAACTCCCCCTTTTTTCCACTCCCAGGCTTTCAGCTGAAGTGATCTCTATGCGTTGAATGTAGTTATGGTTCCACAAGGGTTCAAAAATACCATTCGAAAAACGGGTAACCAGCATGTTCTGCACCGTTTCTTTCCCAAGGTAGTGATCAATGCGGTAAAGCTGGTCCTCATTAAAAAATTGAAGCAGGGTGTGGTTTAAGGCCCTGGCTGTGACGAGATCGCTTCCAAAAGGCTTTTCAACAACCAGCCGTCTGAAATAACGATCCGATCTGTTTAGTCCTGCTGAAGCCAGGTTTTGTGGAATGACCCCATACATCGAAGGAGGTACCGATAAATAAAAAACAAAGTTCTGTTCAATGTTTAATTCATTGCATAATGTATCAAGGCGTTGTTTTAACGTTTTGTATGCTTCTTTTTTTGTGACTTCCAGTGATTGATAGAACAACATGGATTGAAAGTCCCCAATTCTGTTGTCGTCAGGAAGGAATTCATCCATCGATGAACGGAATTCCTGATCAGAAAACCGGGTTCTTCCGACTCCCAGGACCGCAAATTTTTCCGGAAGTAAATTTTTATTGTGCAGTTCAAAAAGGGATGGAACCAACATGCGTCTGGTCAGATCGCCTGATGCTCCGAATATAACAACGATTTGATTAACGGGTTTCTTCATTCGTCTATTTTTTAGTTATTGAACACACCAGACAACGGCATTGTTTTCGATAAAGAAATATTCTGCTGTCAGGTCGTGTCTTTTTTTCCCGCTTACAAAGGTTATATCTATTTTCCCCTGTTCAGAAGCCAGGAATGGCCGGATCATAATCTGATTTTTAAAATCGATACCCTGGGTTTCCTGCCATTTAAAAACTGCTTCTTTCACACACCAGCATAGCAGGTTCATTTTTTCAGGGAATCGGGAGTTGCGGATAAAATCCCGTTCCTCTTGAGAAAGGAATTTATGAGCAATTTTTTCTACCGGGCGTCCCAAAGATTCCACATCAATACCGGCCCGTTTTTTATGAATGATTACAGCAGCTATCTCAGCAGAGTGAGAGATACTCAGCTGCAGGTTTTTTCCCGGCAGGTAGGGTTGCCCATTGGTGTGGTATTGGAGGGTTGGATATTCTCCCATCAACTCCATCAACAAGGAACGGGATGCAAGCATTTCAAGTCGCCGGTGGGGTTGTTTGATTCTTTGAAAATCAGGTGCTTTCTGCAGATGCGAAAGAACAGCCGAATGTTCAGATTCATCCCGGTCAATCTTCCACAGGGCAACCATTCCCTGTTCCAGTTTTATTTTTCTTAACAGAGGCATCTTATTTCCACGAAGTTGTTTCTATTAACCGGTATATATCAGGTTTCAAAAAATCGATTACCGGTTGCAGAGAGTCTGTATTGGGAACATTCCTGATATAGAATGCTCCGCGCAAAAAGTGGGTAGTACTGTCGGTCAGGAAGAATTGCATGGGCGACGCGGCATTTCCTTCAATCAGATAAATCGTCCCGTATACCTTTTCAGCGGGATTGATAAATAACCGTTCTTCGATGGTTTCTGCTTTGATGGTATGTTTGTATGCCAAAGTCCTCGAATCCTCCAGCAGGGCTCTGAGCATTTCATTCCTGTTCCCCGAAGGAATCTGTTTGTAGGAAATATGAATATCTGCTTTGTTTGCCGGTATGGAGATATTCATGTCGTAAGGGAATGAATCTTTTCCCTCAGGGTTCAGGATCCGTGCGTATACGGGTATTTTAAAGCGGTAGGGAAACTCCGTACGGTTAAATTCCCTGTAGGTTTTTTCCGGGAAAGAGATGCGAAAGTATCCCCGTGGTTTTGGAGTATATCTGTTCTTACATCCGCAGGCCACCAGCAAAACCAGGATCAGTATAACATATATTTTTTTCATCGTTAGAACTTCAAAAAAACGGAGTTAATCCGGATTTATTGAATTTCCACCCTGATTTTTTCTATCCGGCGGTTGTTTACAGATTCGATCGTAAATACAAAATTTTTGCATTTGATTTTTTCATTCATCGCAGGTATTTCACCTTTCAGTTCCAGGATCAGGCCGGCAAGGGTATCTGCATCTCCTTTTATTTCATCAAATATTGTTTCATCGGTATGGACTATTTTATAAAAATCCACCAGCAGGGTTTTCCCGTCGAAGAGGTATTTGGTGTCGGTTATTTTCCTGAATAATGTTTCTTCCGTATCATATTCATCCACAATTTCTCCGACAATTTCTTCGAGAATATCTTCGAGTGTAACAATACCAGCCAGGCCTCCGTATTCATCCACTACAACAGCCATATGAACTTTTCTTTTTCTGAATTCTTCAAGCAGGGTATTGATTCCTTTCGTTTCAGGAACAAAAAACGGAGGTCTGATAAGGGTTTGCCATTTGAAGCTTTTTCCCTTATGCACGTGGGAAAGCAGATCTTTAATATACAGGATTCCGCTAATCTGATCAAAAGAACCGGAATAGACAGGTATTCTTGAAAAACCTGATTTTCTGATGATCTTAACGACATCGTCAAAGGGTGTTGTCATGTCGATGGCAATCACATCCACCCGGGGTTTCATAATTTCAGCCACTTTTTTATGTCCGAATTTTACAATCCCTTCCAGTATGTCTTTATCTTCTGATATTTCCTGTTCAGCAGTAAGTTCAAGGGCTTGTGAGATATCTGAGATCGAGATATTCTTTTTGTGTTTTAAAAGCCGTTTGTTTACAAAAGAGGTGGATCGGATCAGTATCTGACTTACCGGATTAAAAAATTTTTCCAACAGGTTAAGTGGTATAGCCATCAGTTTGGCAAACCTGATTCCCCGATGGGTGGCATACACTTTCGGAATAATCTCTCCGAAAAGAAGCAGGATAAAGGTTATTATTACTACTTTAAAAATAAATTCAAAAACGGGAGACTCACTCAGATCAACCATTCTGCTCGTAATAAACGAAGAGAGAATAACGATGCCAATATTAACAAAGTTATTGGATACCAAGATTGTAGCCAGGAGTTTTTCTGGATCTTCCAGGTTTTTCAGGATAGCTTTCATCGATCGGGATTTGCTTTTTTTCAGGTGCATCCGGTCTTTGGGACTCAGGGAAAAATAAGCTACTTCCGAACCACTGATCAGTGCCGAAGCAATAAGCAGCAGCAGGACGATGACCAACCCGATTACAGATTCCACACTTAAGGGGTGGAAATGAATATTCCAGAGTAACGAGGGATCGGAAGTAAGTACCTGTTCAGCTTCCAAAGGTTAGGTTTTTGAATTAAAACGGCAGATCATCTTCTTCGGGTGATTGCTGTTCATTATCCGGTTCTTCTGCCGATTCGTTTTGTGTATTGTCTTGGTTCTGATGCCCACTGTTGGTATTCTCAGCGTAATCTTCGCGTTTTCCCAACATTTGCATTACATCGCCGTAAATCTCTGTAATGTATCGTTTGTTCCCATCCTTATCATCATAGGATCTGGATCGTATTCTTCCTTCTATATAAAGCTGTTTTCCTTTTGTAACATACTTCTCAGCTACTTCAGCCAGTCCCCTCCACAGGACAATGTTATGCCATTCTGTGGTGGTTACTCTTTCGCCGTTTTTTGCCAAATAAGATTCTGAAGTGGCCAGAGGGAAATTTGCTACTGCCACACCTGAATCCAGGTGTCTTACTTCCGGGTCTTTCCCGACATTTCCAACTAAAATTGCTTTGTTTACTGACATTTTCTATTTTTTTAGGGTTAATCATGTTATGAAGATACACATTATCCTTCAATATCGATCCCATTGCAATGATTTATTCATGGTCAGGGATTAAATCCTTTTCAACCAGGTATTTTTCAATTAGCCTGGGAACTGCAAAGTTAGCAATATCTTTTTTAATTATACGTACGGGGGAACCATTTATTCCGGTAATCTGCTTTTTAAAGACATGTATAAAAATGGCATGTATTTTTTGGTGGCTTAACAGGTGAATAACAGGCCTGGAGAACTGAACCTCCTGAAGGCTGTAGCTGTTGATCAAAAATTCGGATTTTGCCATACGAAGAACCTTTTCCGGAGCTTCCTGGTTTTGTGTTTCTATCAGCGGGAGTTCATAGAGGTTTTTCCATATATCGTGCTTTACACGTTTTTGGAGGTAGATTGCATCCTGATCTTCAAAGAGGAAATAGTAGAAAAAACGGTTTTTTTGTTTTCTGACTGGTTTTTTTACAGGCAATTGACGAATTGTCTGGTTTTTGTATGCCTGGCATATTCCGGTTACGGGGCATTTGTTGCACAGGGGGCCAGAGGGCAGGCAAATCAGCGCTCCTAATTCCATCAGAGCCTGGTTATGTATTCCCGGGTGGGCAGGATCGAGAAGCTCTGCGGCTTTTTTTTGTATTATTTTTTTTCCTTTGGCAGAATTTACCGGTTCCGTGATTTCAAATATCCGTGCCAGAACTCGGTTGATATTCCCGTCTATCGTGGCATACGGTTTATTAAAGGCAATGGAAGCCACAGCGGCAGCTGTATATTCCCCAATTCCCTTTAATGCAAGAATATCATTGTATTCTTCAGGAAACCTTCCCTGGTATTTTTCGACGATCTGTTGCGCTGTGTAATGAATGTTCTCAGCCCGGTTATAATAACCCAGCCCCTGCCATATTTTCAGGACATCCTTTTTCCCGGAACAGGCCAGGTCTTGAAGGGTGGGGAACCGCTTCATAAAACGTTCAAAATATCCCTTCCCCTGATTGACACGGGTTTGTTGCAGAATAATTTCGGAAATCCATATCCTGTATGGATCGGATGTTTCCCGCCATGGCAACTCGCGTTTGTGGGCATGGTACCACCTGTACAGGGACTTTAAAAAATCGGCCATATGCCGCTAAGTAATTTAAAATGTTTATAAAATTCAAAATTAATTGATTGGAAATGCAATATATATCTAAAAAGTTTATATTTTTGCAATCCATACCATAGAATTTTAATTTGTTGATAACTAAATATTTTTAGCAATGACAAAAGCAGATATTGTAAACGAAATCTCAAAAAACACAGGAATTGAAAAAGTAACAGTTCAAAAAACAGTTGAATCTTTTATGGAGACTGTAAAAGACTCTTTAGTAGGCGGAAAGAACGTTTACCTGAGAGGCTTCGGTAGTTTTGTTGTTAAGAAAAGAGCTGAAAAAACAGCCAGGAATATTTCAAAAAACACCACAATTATAATTCCTGAACATTACATTCCGTCATTCAAACCTGCGAAATCTTTTGTTTCTCAAGTGAAAAGTAACGTTAAATAGATCGGATTATGCCAAGCGGGAAAAAAAGGAAAAGACACAAGATGGCTACGCATAAGCGAAAAAAAAGGCTACGGAAGAACAGACATAAGAAGAGAAAATAGCATTTTAGCCCTTCTTTTTTAAAGTTTCTGGATTAAACCTAAAGCATTTTTTGCTTTAGGTTTAATCTCTTTAAAAAACAGGGCTATTCCTGAACGATCATATGATGTAAAAAACAGGTTGTGAGTAGCGATTTAATCATTGATGTCACTCCATCCGAAATAGTAATTGCCTTACTTGAAGATAAAAAACTAGTTGAACTTACCAGGGAAAAAAGCGGGGCAAGATTTGCTGTAGGAGATATTTACCTCGGCAAGGTTAAAAAAATCATGCCCAGTCTAAATGCTGCTTTTATTGATATAGGGTACGAAAAAGATGCATTTCTGCATTATCTGGATATGGGGCCTCAGTTTGCTACCTTGAATAAGTTTCTACGTATCGCCTCTTCCCATAAGAACAGGATTACTTCCATTTCACGAATTCATTCAGAGCCCGACATTAACAAGGAAGGGAAAATTACCGATTTGTTAAAAACAGGGCATAAAATTCTGGTTCAGATAGCAAAAGAACCCATTTCAACCAAAGGACCAAGGTTAACATCTGAAATATCCCTTGCGGGAAGATACATGGTTCTTCTTCCTTTTAGTGAACGGATATCTGTTTCACAGAAAATAAAATCCAACGAGGAAAAAAACAGACTTAAAAAACTGATCCAGAGTATCAAACCAAGGAAGTACGGGTTAATTATCAGAACCGCGGCAGAAAAAGTACGGGTGGCGGAACTCGATCAGGAACTACGCAGGCTGATCGATAAGTGGGAAACTACCTTTCAAAAACTGAGACGAGCCCGTATACCGTCCCTTATTATTGGAGAAATGGATCGAACAACAGCCCTGATCCGGGATATATTTCATAAGGATTTTAACAGCATCCTGGTCAATGACCTTGCAGCATACAATGAGATCAGTGATTATATGAGTTCTATTAAAACGGACAAAAAAAAACTGGTAAAGCTTTACAAAGGCAAAGCGTCAATATTTGAATATTTTGGTGTAGACAAACAGATCAAAGCTTCGTTTGGAAAAACAGTATCATTCAAGAACGGAGCCTATTTGATTATTGAACATACGGAAGCATTCCATGTGATCGACGTAAACAGCGGCAACCGTTCAAAAGCCGGTCTCAATCAGGAAACGAATGCATTACATGTTAACCTGGCTGCCTGTGATGAAATTGCACGACAGCTCCGCCTCAGAGACATGGGAGGGATCATTGTCATTGATTTTATTGATATGCACGAAGCAGCAAACCGACATAAAGTGTATGACTATATGAAGGAGGTGATGGACGATGACCGTACCAAACACAACATCCTTCCTTTAAGTAAATTCTGCCTGATGCAGATTACCCGACAACGTGTACGGCCTGAAGAACATATTGAAACCGCTGAAGTATGCCCGGTTTGCAAAGGATCCGGAAAAGTAGTGCCGACCGTGCTCTTTGCCGATGAACTGAACCGTAAAGTGGTTTATATCATTAAGGATCTTAATAAGAAAAGAGTATTCCTGAAAGTACATCCATACGTGGCTGCATATCTGACAAAAGGATATAAATCATACCAGGTAAAATGGTTCCTGAAATTTTTTAAATGGATCAGGGTGGAAGCCAATAATTCATATACTTTTCTTGAATATCATTTCTTTGATGAGAATATGGAAGAGATCATCCTGTAAAACTTCGGTCTGAAGATCGCACTTCTTTCGGCACTGGGCTGTTAAAGAGTTTGTTATCTGTAAGTACCTTTCTGTTTATCCGATTATTTTTTCCCTGGGACCCTCTGATACTTTTCCGGATTTATTTACCAGAACCTCTTTTATCGAACAATTATTTAAAATATTGGTTATTTTGCAGGAAGGAATTTTTATTTTGGTTCCGATTATTCATCGCATACGTTTTATGATACCATTGAGAACAAACAATTAAAATCAGATGAAAAGAATATTTTTAACCGGTCTTTTGTTCGTGGGAGTATTCTTTGGGTCAGCCCAGATTATTGAGCCGATTAAATGGACCTTTGATACGGAACAGAATGGAAAAGAAATAAATTTGCTTTTTAAAGCAACCATTGACAAGGGATGGCACCTGTACGATACATCGCTTCCGGAAGGAGGTCCTATTGCAACTCAGATCGTGTATGAAGATACCACCCTTTTTGAATTTGTGGGGGAGATCCGGAATTCTCAGGAACCTGAAAAACATTTTGATCCTGCTTTTCAAATGGATGTTACCTATTTCACCCTGGAGGTTGTTTTTACACAGACCATAAAACTTACATCGGAAGAACCGGTTAAAATACGGGGGTATGTACTTTTCATGGGGTGTAATGATGAAACCTGTCTGCCTCCCAATGAAGCGGATTTCTCTTTTGAATTTAATTCCTCTTACGGTTCATCTTCCGGAGAAAGCACGGGAGGCACGATCGCTTCCGGCACACCGGGTTCGGCGACAGGCCAGGGGATCTGGGTTTTCCTGCTGATCTCCCTGCTTGCCGGTTTTGCATCCCTTCTTACACCCTGTGTATTTCCTATGATTCCCATGACGGTCTCGTTTTTTATGCGTGACCATGGGAACAAAAAAAAAGCGATCGGATCGGCTCTCTTTTTCGGACTCTCAATAATTGCCATCTTTACCCTTTTGGGAGCTTTGTTTTCGTTGGGCGTATTCGGCCCTAATGCAGGAAGTATATTGAGTACCCACTGGATACCGAATCTGATCTTTTTTATCTTATTTATCGTTTTTGCTCTTTCATTTTTTGGTGCCTTTGAGTTGGTACTTCCTGGCAGTCTGGTGAATAAAGCCGATTCCAAAGCGGATAAGGGAGGTTTGGCAGGAGCGTTTTTTATGGCTCTTACAACGGTTATTGTTTCCTTCTCCTGCACGGGACCTTTTATCGGGGCTTTAATTATTGAAGCTGTTCAGGATGGGGGCCTGCGACCTTTGCTGGGTATGTTTTTCTATGGATTGGCTTTTGCTGCACCGTTTACCTTATTGGCTATATTCCCCTCTGCATTGAAAAAACTACCCAAATCAGGAGGTTGGTTAAATGCCGTAAAAGTAGTTTTTGCATTTATTCTGCTGGCTTTTGGATTAAAATTCCTAAGCAATATTGATCAGGTGTATGGACTTGGAATTTTAAACCGTGAGCTATATCTGGCTATATGGATTGTGCTGTTTTTTATGTTAGGGTTATATCTATTGGGGAAAATCAGATTTTTGCATGACACCGAATTGCCGTATTTGGGTATTGGCAGGTTTTTATTGTCTGTAGTTGCATTTGTTTTCACCGTTTATCTGTTTACCGGTTTGTTGGGGGCTCCGTTGACAGCTGTTTCTGCATTGCTTCCTCCGGCAGGCAATCCCACCTATTCTTTGGATGCAATGCCCGCGAATCCCCGGCTTTCTTCCGGGGAGTTATGTGGGCCGGCACGGTATGCTAACAAACTTCACATGCCCCACAATCTTCCCGGGTATTTTGATTTTAATCAGGGGATAACCTGTGCCAAAGAACAGAATAAGCCGGCTTTTGTTGTATTTAAAGGACATGCCTGTGCGAACTGCAAAAAAATGGAAAATACTGTTTGGGCTGACCCGGTAAACAATAAACTCCTGGCGGATCATTTTGTGCTTATCGCTCTGTATACCGATGACCGTACTAAATTATCCGAAGAGGAGTGGATTACCTCAACAGTGGATGGAAAAGTGAAGAAGACGCTGGGAAAACTAAATCTGGATTTGCTCATAAAAAAATACAACACCAACAGCATTCCCTTTCATGTAATCATCTTGCCTGACGGTACAGAGTATTCATTGGGAGTAACTTTTGATAATGAGGAATTCCGGGATTTTATAAACCTGGGACTTTGAATTCCGGGGAATTATTTATAATTTAATCGTTAAAACTGGTTGCTATGAACATCAAAAATGTTTTATTCTGGAATGTGGATACCCAGAACGATTTCATGAATCCAGACGGGAAGTTGTATGCACCCGGGGCAGAAGAGATCAAGGATAATTTAAAAATTATAACCCGCCTTGCCAGAAAAAAAAGAATCCGGGTAATCAACACCGCAGATTATCACTATATAAATTCACCGGAACTGGATAAAAACCCTGATTTTAAGAATACCTTCCCTGAACATTGCATGGCGGGCTCTGAAGGAGCTGAGTATATTAAAGAAACAAAACCGGTCAATCCGATCATTTTTGACTGGGATAAGGAGTACCTGATTTCCAATGGGATGCTCGATATAACAGGGCATAAGGATTTTGTAATCCGCAAAGATGCCTTTGATGCTTTTTCAGGAAATCCCTATACCGAAGCCATTCTGAAAATTCTGGATCCTGAAATGGTTTTTGTTTATGGGGTTTATACCAATGTATGCGTCGATTATGCAGTAGAGGGATTGGCAAAAAGAGTAAAAGATGTAACGGTTATACGAGATGCGATCAAAGAATTGCCAGGCATTGAACCCCCATTTGATAAATGGGAAAAACTGAATGTAAAAATGATCAACACAGCGGACCTTGTGGAAATGTTTACCTGCTAAGGGTTATTCTATGGGGTGTCTTTTCTTGTATTCAGCAATCAGTAATTCGCTTTTTTTGATCGATTGCTGAAGCCATTCAAGCTTCAGGGATTCTTTTTCCTCCGGAGTTAATTCCCAGTTAATCTTTTTTGATTTGCGTAATTTTTCTGTAAGGCTATGCAGAATGATGGCAGCAGAAACAGAGATATTCAGACTTTCGGTAAATCCAACCATTGGAATATTCAGGAATTCATCTGCTTCTTCCAGGATATTCTCTGAGATTCCCGGCATCTCAGAACCAAAAACCAAGGCTGTTTTTCCTGTTGAGAGGTCGAAGTTTTCAAGAAGGGTATCATGGGTATGGGGGGAAGTAGCAACGATCCTGTATCCTTCTGCCTTCAGAGCACGGAGGGCTTCCTTGCTGTTGTTGTTTTTCCGGTTGTGTTTTTTTAAGGTAAGCCACCTGGCTGAACCGAGTTCCACATGAGGATTCAGGATAAACTGATTCCTGTTTTCAATAATGTGCACATCCTGGATTCCGAAGCAATCACAGGAACGCAGCACTGCACTGGCATTCTGGGGCTGGTAAATATCTTCCAGCACAACGGTTATATAGCGGGTTCTGAATGTAAGAACTTTATCAAAAAGAACCAGCCTTTCCCGGGTTACATAACCCGATAAATACTCCGTTATCTTCTTTTCCATGGAATGGTTTATGAGGAAAAAACCACAAAAAAGGGAAGCGTTGCAAGCCTCCCTTTCCTGAAATTCGTTTGCGTAAATCAATTATGAAACAACGTTTCCGAGTTCGGCTCCAGGTTTAAATTTAACTACCTTTTTAGCAGCAATTTGAATTTCTTTACCTGTTTGTGGATTTCTGCCTGTTCTGGCACTTCTTTCAGATACTGAAAATGAACCAAATCCAATGAGAGCTACACGGTCACCGCCCTTAAGAGCGTCAGTTGTTGCACCAACAAAAGCATCCAGTGCTTTTTTTGCATCGGCTTTTGTTAATCCGGCTTTGTCAGCCATTGCATCAATTAATTGTGCTTTATTCATACGATAAAAATTTAAAAAATTAATTAAGTTGTTGAAAATAAGTACGTAAGTTCGTCAAGTTGTTTATTTTATTTTATTTTTTTACAAATTAATGAGTTTTGAAACATCAATAAAATCAATAGTTGCAGCTATTTTTATGCGTACACTAAATTCTGAAATTCCTTTTAAATATGCAACCTTGAAGCCCTTTTTTTTTCAGTAACCTCAATATTTTTTATTAAACGTTTTTTGTGTTTTGAAAAATATCCTACTTTTGTCGCGCCCGGAGAGATGGCAGAGTGGTCGAATGCGGCGGTCTTGAAAACCGTTGTACCGTGAGGTACCGGGGGTTCGAATCCCTCTCTCTCCGCAACAAAATTACCGGGATGTCCCTGTGGAGATTGTTTCATCCTGGTTGTTAATAAGTTTTTTCCCGGCGATCATTCTAACGGGGGGTAGTGAAAAAAATATTCAGTATCTGGCCCTGAATTCGTATATTTGTGATCGTTTAAAATACGGGTGTAGCTCAGTTGGTAGAGCACTGGTCTCCAAAACCAGGTGTCGGGCGTTCGAGTCGCTCCTCCCGTGCTTGCAAAGTTGCCTGAGGGCAGCTTTTTTTTTGTTCCGGAATCATCTTAAGGCCCCTTTATATCATCTGCATCTCATACAGTTTTTTGTAGCGTCCTTTTGATTGCAGAAGTTTTTCATGCGTTCCTTGTTCCACCATTTGACCTTTGTGGAGAACACAAATCATGTCTGCATTCCGGATGGTTGAAAGACGGTGTGCAATTACAAGTGAAGTCCTGTTTTCCATAAGATGGCTTAAGGCATCCTGAACCAGTTTTTCCGATTCGGTATCCAGTGCCGATGTGGCTTCATCCAGAATCAATATCGGGGGATTGCTTAAAATGGCCCGGGCTATGGATATGCGTTGTTTCTGCCCGCCTGAAAGTTTATCTCCCCGGTCACCAATGATTGTTTCATACCCGTTTTCGGATTCCATGATAAAGTCATGGGCATTGGCAATTTTTGCAGCATTCACCACTTCTTCAGCACTGGTCTTATCTACCCCGAAAGCGATGTTGTTGTATATGGTGTCGTTAAAAAGAATGGGATCCTGGTTTACATTGCCGATGAACTTTCGCAGGCTTTTTAATTTCATATCGCGTATGTCGGTTCCGTCGATCAGGATCTGCCCTTCAGTGACGTCCCAGAATCGTGGCAACAGGTCAACCATGGTTGATTTACCGCTTCCCGACTGCCCGACCAATGCTATGGTTTTTCCCTTTTTGATCTCCAGCGATATATTTTTCAGTACTTTAATGGAATCATAGGAAAAGGATACATTCCGGTATTCTATCTTGTCTTTAAAAGGTCCGGGAGTGATGGCATCCGGTTTTTCGACAATGTTTGAACGGGCATCCAGGATCCGGTCAATCCGGTGCATCGATGCCATTCCTTTCTCTACACTATACAGAGCCTGTGAAAAAGCTTTGGCGGGATTGATAATGCTGTAAAAGAAAACCAGATACCCGATAAATTCAGCTGCCGACAATGAACCTTCATTATGCAGGATCAATTTTCCTCCGTACCAGAGAACGATAACCATTGTGATGGTGCCCAGAAATTCGCTCATGGGATGGGCCAGATGACGCCGCCACATGAGCTGGTTCATGATTAACAGGTAGTTGTGGTTTTCTTTTTCGAAACGTCGGGAGGATTTCTTTTCCCCGTTGAAGGCTTTGATGACCCGTAACCCGGACAGGTCTTCTTCAATGATTGACAGAATTTCTCCCAGTTTGTTTTGTCCGCGGCCTGACTGCTTTTTAAGGCTGCGGCCTATCCTGCCAATAATAAAACCTGCCAGCGGCATCAGAACAAGAACAAAAAGGGTCAGCGACCAACTCATATAAACCATGACCGTTAATGAGATGATGATAATGACCGGATTCTTAAACATCATCTCCAGGGAGTTCATGATCGAATTTTCCACCTCCTGAACATCCCCTGTCATCCGGGCTATGATGTCACCCTTTTTTTCATCTGAAAAATACCCCAGGGGTAAACTCAGTATTTTCGTATATATTAAGGAACGAATATCCCGTACAACTCCGTTTCTGAGGGCGATCATTTTAAAACTGGCCAGGTAGGCAAAACCTACTTTCAGCAATACAGCAAGGATGATAAAAATTCCAATATAGACCAGTGCTGTCTGTTGTCCTGATTTTTCAATGACCTGGCTTATATAGTAATTCACATTGGATGTGATGGATTCCAGTGAAAAGGCTAAATCGGTTTTTGTGTAAATCATCTCCCTTGCACCAAACAGGATTTCAAGAGCCGGAATCATAAGTCCAAACGAGAAAGCCCCGAAAATGGCACTCAGAAGGTTGAAAAGAAAATTCAGAACAACTTTCCCTTTATAGGGAGGAATAAAACGTTTTATAAGCAATAAAAACTCTTTCATAGCAGGTGCCTTGTAAAAGGTACTAAAAAATACCTGTATAGTTGTGGGGTGTAATTTTTTTTAGTTCGTTTTTTACATCCCCGGAAACAGGAAGGTTGTCCACAAAATTTCTTATGGTCTGCCGGTCAACGGCTTTTCTTGTACGGGTCAGCTCTTTCAGGGCTTCATAGGGATTGGGGTATTTCTCCCGCCGAAGTATGGTCTGGATTGCTTCCCCCACTACTGCCCAGTTGTTTTCCAGGTCCTGATGAATAGCCGGGGCATTAATGCGTAATTTGTTCAATCCCTGGAGGGCTGATTTGAACGCCAGCAAGGTATGGGCAAAAGGAACACCGATAAAGCGGGTTACAGTGGAATCAGTAAGATCGCGCTGCATCCTTGAGACCGGCAATACAGATGAGAGGTGTTCAAAAGAGGCATTGGCAATACCAAGATTTCCTTCCGAGTTTTCAAAATCAATGGGATTTACTTTATGGGGCATTGTCGATGATCCTACTTCTCCCTTTTTAATTTTTTGCGTAAAATAATTCAGTGAGATGTAAGTCCAGATATCCCGGTTCATATCCATAAGGATGGTATTGATCCTTTTCAGGGTATCAAAGATAGCCCCGTAATCATCGTAATGGGCTATCTGGGTGGTGTATTGGGAACGTTCAATTCCCAGTGTTTCCTTCAGGAACCGGTTGGCAAAACCTGCCCAGTCAACCTGAGGATAGGCAGCAACATGGGCATTAAAATTGCCGGTAGCTCCTCCAAATTTGCCGAAACACGGCAGGGCTTTCAGCTGGGTCAGTTGAACGGTAATGCGTTCATGGAAAACCATCAGTTCTTTGCCGACTTTGGTTGGTGAGGCAGGCTGTCCATGCGTTCTGGCTAACATCGGTATAGCCATCCATTCCCTGGCCAGTTCCCTGATTTTTTTCATCAGTTCCTTCAACGCAGGATAATAGGAACGATCAAGTGCTTCGTGAATAGACAACGGAAGAGCTGTGTTGTTGATATCCTGTGAGGTCAGTCCAAAATGAATAAATTCCCTGTATTCTCCCAGTCCCAGGGTATCAAATTTTTCCTTAAGAAAATATTCCACTGCCTTTACATCGTGGTTCGTACTTTCCTCGATCTCTTTGACTCTCTCTGCATCTCTGAGACTGAAATTTTTATGTATAGCCCTGAGTTTTTCTATATCAGAAGTGCCAAACCCCTTGAGTTGTGGAAGTGGTATTTTGCTAAGCGCAATAAAATATTCAATTTCCACAAAAGCCCGGTATCTGATCAGTGCATATTCACTGAAATAATCTGCCAGTTCTTTTACTTTGTTCCGGTACCTGCCATCGACAGGTGAAATGGCTGTTAGCATTTCCTGTTTCATCCGTTAAATGTTTTCGTTTTTAGAAAATCAGCTGCTAAATTATCTGGTTCGATACATTATCATATAGAACCCGTCATAGTTCGTACGCACAAATTTAGCAAAATAAGATGTATAACATTTTTAAGGAGATGATATTATTCCATATTCAGATGGGAATTAAATTTGTAATTTTACAGATTAATGAGTATCACCTGTAAAATTATAGCAAGAAAGATACATTGTGGATGGAAAAGATAAATGTTTCGAGTGTATCCTACCTGAACAGCAAGCCTTTTGTGTATGGTTTATCAAAACCCGGGTTGAAGCATAAAATCGAACTACGTATGGATGTGCCCTCAGAAGTGGCATCCAGGCTTGAATCAGGGGAGGCAGACATCGGATTGGTTCCGGTAGCGGCCTTGCTTGACAATGAAAAACTGGAAATTATTGCCGATGAATGCATCGGAACAGTCGGTAAGGTGCGGACGGTCGTTTTAGCCAGCGAAGTTGCGCTGGATGATATTGAAACAATATTGATGGATTACCAGTCACGTACCTCTGTACTACTGGCCAGAGTTCTGGCTAAGTTTTACTGGAAAAGAACCTTCCGCTGGGAAGATACCCGTTCCGGCTTTGAAAAGGATCAGATAAAGGGGAGGACAGCCGGTGTTGTAATAGGTGACAGAGTCTTTAATATAGAAGGGAAGTACGCATATATCTATGACCTGAGTACCGAATGGTTGAAATTTACCGGCCTGCCCTTTGTTTTTGCCGTATGGGCTGCAAACAAACCCTTGAAGGAATCGTTTATTAAAGAATTTACCCTGGCATTGGGCTCTGAAATGAACAATATGGAAAGGATTGCCTCCCTTGAAAAAGAGTATTATCCGGATGTTGATATTTTTGTGTATCTTACGGATAATATTCATTTTAAAATGGATGAAGGGATGCGGAAAGGGATGACGTTGTTTTTAGATATGGCAAAGAAACTGAACACAAATGAATAAATTTTACATATGAAGAGGTTTGTGTTTTTTCCCATGCTTTTCTTTTTTTTCTATGGGATCGGTCAATCCTCAGAGAGGAACGAAAAGCTGGTTTATAAGCTTACTATACAGAAGGAAATAACAGAGGCAACCTGGAGACAGGTGAAACAGGCATTTTCTCAGGCTGACACGTTGGAAGCGGATGTTTTTCTGATTCATATGAATACGTATGGAGGAGTAGTTCAGAGTGCTGATTCCATACGTACCAGGATTCTTGCGAGTGATTTGCCGGTATATGTATTTATTGACAATAATGCAGCATCTGCAGGAGCGCTGATAAGCATTGCCTGCGACAGCATTTACATGCGACCCGGTTCGAGTATTGGGGCAGTTACCGTAGTGAACCAAACCGGCGAAGCAATGCCCGACAAGTACCAGTCGTACATGCGTTCCACAATGCGCGCTACTGCAGAAGCCAAGGGAAAGGATACCATCATTACAGCTGCTGATACGGTTTACAGATGGCGGCGTGATCCGCTTATCGCTGAAGCGATGGTGGATGAAAGGGTTTACATTGAAGGTATTTCCGATTCAGGGCAGGTGCTTACATTTACCCCCATGGAGGCCATTGAAAACGGATTTTGTGAAGGAATAGCTGAAAATATTCCGGAAGTTCTTAAGCAAGTGGGTATCGAAGCGTATACCCTGGTTTCGTATGAACCTTCATGGTTAGAAAAAATCATCGGTTTTCTTGTACTTCCCGTCGTATCAGGCATCCTGATTATGGCCATCATTGGCGGTATTTATTTCGAATTGCAATCGCCGGGAATTGGGTTTCCCCTGGGAGTTGCGATCCTGGCAACTGTTCTTTATTTTGCTCCCCTCTACCTGGAAGGTCTGGCTGCCAACTGGGAAATTCTGGTATTTCTTGCCGGACTCATTCTGATTGCTGTGGAAATGTTTGTATTGCCCGGATTTGGAGTTGCAGGAATAGTGGGTATGCTGCTGGTTTTTTCAGGCTTGGTCCTCAGCCTGGTCGACAATGTCCGGTTTAATTTCGAAACCGTAGATTCTTCCCGCCTTGGAACGGCTCTGTTAACGGTCGTCCTTTCTGTTTTTGCGGGTTTTATCACAGCTCTTTACCTTGGGAAAAGGCTGTTTACCGCCCGTTCCGGTTTATTTCGGAATTTCTCCCTGAAGAAAACTGAGAACGCAGCAGATGGTTACCTTAGTGTGGAATCCTCCATGCTTACACTCAAAGGAAAAAAGGGAGTGGCAAGAACAGTTTTGCGCCCCTCCGGAAAAGTAATCATTGACGATGAATACTACGACGCCATGGCTGAAAACGGGTATATTGAAAAAGATGACCCGATCGTGGTAACGCGCATTGAGGCTACACAGCTTTATGTGGAAAAATTATCCTGATCCCGGTTATCTTTGCTGCTATTCATCTTAACGATTTTTTATTCCGTCATATCGAAATAATTAGGGTTATCAGAGGAGCTTTCCTAATTTTGATGGTAAATGTATGTGAGGTTCCTGCCTTTCCTCCGGAAACGGGCCAGCTCTCCGAAGAGCGATCCAACCTACAAAGGACGGCAGGCAGGAGACTCATAGAAAACAAATAGTTATAATCCTATGAAAACAAAAAATGTCCTTACGGTCTTCCTGGTTACCCTCTTTTTATCCGGTTGCGTGGTTTATTCTTTCTATCCTTTGTATAAACAAAGCGACCTGTTTCCCAATGATCTGTTAACCGGTGAATGGTATGACAGTGATTCAACATGCTGGAAATTTGAACACCCCTATAAAGGAGAAAAAATTGAGGAAAACCTGGATAAGACCAGGTATATCCTTAAAATGAAAGCAAAAGGGGACGATGATTTTACGAAACATGAATTCGATGTTATTCTCATTGATCTGGAGGGGCATTATTTTGCAGATTTCTATTTGAATGATTACGAATCGGATGATTTTGGATTGTTCGATTTTCATATTATTCCGGTTCATACCTTTGCCAAACTTACTTTTGAAGAGGATAATCTGTTGATTAACTGGTTTAATCAGGATTGGCTGGAAGAGCTGATCAAACAAAATAAAGTCAGAATTCATCACGAAAACAACGGGGATATCATTCTTCTGACTGCCAAACCTGAAGAGTTACAAAAGTTTGTGATAAAATATGCAGATACAAATGAGGCGTTTGAGGATGGCCTTGAAGCAGTGTTGAAACGGTAAGCCCGTGTTTAAAAAATTGTTCATCATAGGAGATCGTATAGCAAGGAACAGGATATTGCAACATATTCTGTTCTGGGCTTTGTCGTTCCTTGTTTTAATCAATATACTCAAGGTATCGGCTGATATCCAACCTATCGATTTTGTATATACTGCTTTTTTTCATCTTCCGGTTTTAGTCGCTGTCTATCTGAATCTTTTTGTACTGTTCCCTTTGTTTCTTGAAAAAAGAAGGTTTATGGTGTATGGTTTGCTGGTGGCTGCAGTGCTCACCTTGGGCTGGTTGCTGTATGACCTTTTGTTCGGACGATGGATTGATTACATTTTCCCTGGATACTATTTTATTGCCTATTATAATTTCCGGGATATCGTACTGTATCTGTCCATATATATTGCATCAACAAGCCTTATTAAACTGGCCAGAGGATGGTTCAGGCTCCAGGAAATTCAGAAAGAAAAAACCCTGATCGAACTTAAGGCTCTGAAGTCACAGGTGAATCCACATTTTCTTTTTAACTCCCTTAACAGCATTTTCAGCCTGGCCAGAAAATCGTCTCCGGTATTACCCGAAGTAATACTAAGGCTTAGTAGACTAATGCGTTATGTAATCTATGAAACCGATGTCGAGCAGATATCCCTGAAAAGGGAGATTGAAGTATTGAAAGATTATATTGAATTACAGAAATTACGAAGCCACGACTCGGAGAACATACAGATGGAAATTATCGGAGAAATTGAAGACCATACCATTGCTCCCCTGCTTTTTCTCCCCTTTACGGAAAACAGTTTCAAACATGGAATAAAAGGGGGGATACAAGATCCCTTTATACACATCCGGTTTGAAATTACCGGAGGAGTACTGAATTTTGAGATTGAAAATAAGAAGGCTGAATCCGGAGAAATCCCGAACAGAGAAAGCAAAGGGATTGGCATCCGGAATGTGCAGCGAAGGTTAAATTTAATATACCCGGGGGCTCATCTATTGAAAATTTCGGAAACAGCAGAGCGGTTTAAGGTATTGGTACAGGTACAGTTGATTTGACCGTGAACCTACTCAACCTGTTTTATTGACGGGACACCATACCTGAATTGGAAAAAAAGACGTTCTTTTGAAGAGATGCTATGCACTATAAAGCGATGAAGGCAAAAGCTTTTGAATATGGTTATTAAATGTCTGATCATTGATGATGAACCCCTGGCCCAGGATATATTGAAAGATTATGTGGCAGCATCTCCTGAGCTTGAGCTGGTGCAGGTCTGTAACGATGCACTGGAAGCGGGTGAGGTGCTGCAGGAAGAAAAGATCGATCTGCTCTTTCTTGATATCAATATGCCCAGGCTGACTGGGATCAGTTTTATTAAAAGCCTTAGCTACACTCCCTTGTGTGTGTTCATTACTGCCTATCCGCAATATGCCGTTGAAGGTTTTGAAGTGGATGCTGTCGATTACCTTTTAAAGCCTGTTGCTTTCGGGCGCTTCCGGAAAGCCGTGAACAGGGCTTTGGAACGAATGGAAAATAAATTGGGGCAAACCCCTTCTGAAAGCGGTTTTATACTGGTGAAAGCAGACAAGAAAAACTACCGGATAGGTTATGACGAATTGCTGTTTCTTGAGGCAATGGGCGATTATGTGATGTTTCGGCTAACCGATAAAAAACTGATGGCCCATGGCACCATGAAACAGTTTCAGTCACGCTTACCCGCTTCTTTGTTTCAACGGATCCATAAGTCGTATGTAATTAACTTGAAAAAAATTAATTATATGGAAGGGAACCAAATAAAGATTGGGGACGATAAATTGCCGGTAAGTCTGACCTACAGGGAAGATTTGGTAAAAGCCCTGAATGGAAACAACTGAGGGTTTCCCCTATACGGATTGTTCCCGTATTCAGAATTTCCAGGCCCGGATTGCCAAATCCCTTTATCCTCATTTTTGTATTAAAGACAGATCAAGTGTCTTGGCATAGGAATATCCAATTTCATATATTTCATCTGCGTGGCTGGCTTTCAATACATCAAACTTATCCAGTTTTGTGGGTTCGATATAGAGGTGTGATTGTTTTTTTGCATAATCGATATGGGCATGTATTTGCAGGTAGAAAGTACGTATGGCAATCTGGATCAGGTTTTTTAGCTTTCCGGTTTCATTGACAGGATTGATATTCTGTGTGATTATATATTTGCATTTTCCCAGGATGGGTTGCAGAGGCAGGTTGTTGAGTACGCCGCCGTCGACATACTGGGAATCGTTGAGAGTTACCGGGGGAAACAGAACAGGGATGGAAGAGGAAGCCAGGATAATTTTATGCAACGGTCCCTGATTAAAATATTCCATTCTTCCGGTATTCAGGTTGGATGCTCCAATAAATAAAGGCGTTTCCAGGTCTTCAAGGTTTTGTTGTTGTATCTCTTTTTTCAGCAGGTCTTCAAGTCCATCCAGGCGAAACAATCCGTCGATAGGGAATTGGATTTTTGTATAATGCAGGAATCCACCCCGGGAGAGGATTTTATGTGTTTCCAGGGGTGTTTTGCCACTGGCTATAAATGCTCCTGCAATCGCTCCGGCGCTTACTCCTGAGATAACATCCGGGGTTATCCCGTTTTCCAGGAAGTACTGGAGGATCCCCAGGTGGGCAAACCCACGTGCACCGCCGCCACTCAGCACAAATCCGGTTTTGTATTTTTTCATCTGATTATAATCGTTTCATTTTTATGCCATCGGTTATGGTTTCCAGATCCTGAATTTTCCGCTGCAATGCAACAGACTCATCATATATAAGGTTCCGTCGTAGTATCTTTCTCCATGCGATTCGGGTACAGGGGTATTCCAGAATTCCTCCACAAATTCCGGGGCCAGTTCGTGGTCGGCAGCCAGGCTAAGGACGGCGCTGGTAGCAACCAGGCCGGCACGGTGTGTGGAATCGAGCACTTCCCCTTCATGGGTAAACCTGTGGCCAAAAGAATCCACGCCAAAAGAGGCAAAAAAGCGCTGCAGGCGGTTGCTGAGTTCCACCTCGCGGGGATCTTTCTGCCACCACGACCAGTCGAATGCCCAGTTCGACTGGGTGCGCCATGAATCGTAGGCAAACGTCATAGCCCGGCGGTTCCATGGTGTTTCCCTCAGCGATCCGTCAAAGTTGGCATAGTCGGTACACAACCCGGTTTCAGGATGAACGTGTTTGTAAAAGAAAGCCCGGCTGCTGTCAGCTGCTATCGACCAGAATTCGCGGTCTTCTTCAGGTCCCCAGCGTGCCCAGAGTTCATAAAATCCCGGCAAATGATACGAGGGATCCGTATGATCATTTCTTCCGATATCCGGTACAAAAAGAATCATGTGATGCTCTTCACTAACCATCGGACCAATGGTGCGCTGTCCGAAACGGGTAGGGCCCGTAATTACCGGATGGTGCCGCATGGTATACAGGATGGTATCAGCCCACATTTTATAATTGTAAATTCCTTCGCCATTGCCCCAGCGGTTTGCTGCAAAATAAAGAGCCATTGCAAAGTATTCCTCCCCATCAGGAGCTGGAGTTTCTGCACGCGGCGTGCCGTCAAGGTTCATGGACCAGGAAAAATACCCCTGGTTGGGATGCCCTTCGGTATCTACGTACATATAGGTTTTAGACCAGTTCCATAAAGCATCGAACTCCTCTTTTTTATCCATCTGAACGCAGATCATCATTCCGTATGACATGCCTTCGCTTCGAATATCCCCGCTGTTGATGTCGATTAGCATCCCCAGCTTTCCGTGATCATTTTCTCCGGCTTCACGGTAAATAACCTGGGTGCTGTCACCATGAAAAAGCTGCCGGAAGGCTCCTTCCACTTTGGCATCAATTTCTTCCTGTGTATGTCCGTTCTCCAGAAAAAGATTCCGGTAATTGCCTGTTTTATAAGCACCTTTCCCATCTTCAGGATGTGAACAGGAACCTATCATAACTGTCAGAATTGACAACAAAGTGACCATAAAAAGGGATGCGTGGTTTTTAATTCCCTGAATTTTAACGCGATACGTTGGTTGCATCTTTTTAATTTTAAGAGTAACGGGGTTAAAAAAAATCTGTTTTTTATTCTACTGTATATCAAATTATTCGTAGCTTAATTGTTGCATTTTATTCCTGAACGGTCACGGGATAAGCCCCTGGATAGGGGCCCTGTTTATCCCTTCCGGTCAGATGATAAATATATTCAGGTGATTCAGCAGCTGTTTGTGTTCCCGCAAAATTTTTCATCAACCGGTAATTCCCCAGGTACGAACTTTTAAACAGAGGTCCTTTGTAATTTATCAGGCTTTTGCTGTTTGTTGCGTAATCCGTTTTTGTTTTGTTCAGTTCGCCGGGTGAGTTGAACGGAGTTTGGCACTGACCGTTCAGTTTCTGGCTCAGCCAGATGATGGGCAGGGATTTGTTTTTCTTTACGTACACATTGTGGTTGAGCTTTTTCAGAGCCGGTTCTGTGAGTCTTTCACACATAAAATCAGGTTGCCAGATAAACAGCAGAGGGCGTGTGAAGTTTTCGTCTCCGGTAAGCAGGTTGTTGACAAATTCATGGCCGGTGCGTTCTTCCACGCCGGGTCCTGTCCGGGGGTGCCAGCCAAAATGGTCTCCCTCGGCACTGCGCTGGTCCCGCCCAAAACAGGCAAGGCTGTTGATAAATGTATTTTGATATACTTTAACATTGCAACTGTTCAGAACCAGTATTGCATGGTCGCAGTTAACAAATACATTGCCGGCGCATACAGCTCCTTTAGAGATTTCAAAAAAGAACCCGTTCTGACTCGGCCATACCCTTGTGGGAGTAAATTTCTCTGTTACAAAACCTATATTTTCAAGCCAGTTGTTTGTGAATACTCCGTCAACATTTCCCACATCGTACCAGATACCGTTGGAGTAGGGGAGGTCGATGATCAGGTTGTCGTTGCAGGTAACCCGGTGGGTCTGGTTGAATATTTTTACCGCCGCGGGGTAATAGCCGGTAATCCGTTCGATGTTGTTGCGTGTAAAAATATTCCGTTCAAGCAAAACATCGTTTGAACAATTAATGTATACGCCCTCTGTACTTGTGTCGCTTACCTTACAATGGCGCAGGGTTAATTTATCGCCCATCAACCATGCCCCGACTCTTCCGCAGAACGAGATTTCACAATGTTCAAGTGTGGTTCCTACCACCTCTTTCCCGAGTTCCGATTCGTCCATAGGCCCCTGGGCATAGGTGCCATCGATGGCTAATCCCTGATAGGCATATTGCGTAAAAGTGATGCCTTTTATAACCGGCCCGGTTTTATCTGATTTTTTGCCATGTGCCTCACGGGTAACTCTTTCCATGGCGATGTTAAAAGCAGTGATCTCAACCTGTTTATCTGTTGGGTCGGTACCGATGTACACCATTTTATCGTTGTAATCGATGTAGTAGGTGTCTTCCGTAATTTCGTCCAGCCAGCCTGCCGACTGGAGGAATTTCCCGTCGATAAAAACCATGTCGTTGTTGAACCGGTGGAGCGGTGTGTAGATGCCTTCCCGTTCTTTTCTCCACCAGTCTTGCGGAGCCATGGGGAAAAGGTGTTCCCAGGAAGTACGCCATAGGCCGTTTCCGAGGTTTTGCCATTCGTTGGCTACATGGGTTCCTTTTAATACCGGCTGTTCATCGGCATAAGGTTGAAGCGTGATCCCCTGGTTCAAAATCAGGTTGCCGGTACGGTAGGTGCCCCCGCGCAAAATGATGGCATCGCCTGTGACAACCCGGGCAATGGCGGATTCAAGTTTCAGCGGGTCTTCCAACGTATTTCCTGTGGCTCCCGGATCCCCGTCAGGGGATACATAGTAGAGGGTTCCCGGAACATCAGGTAATTCATAGTTTTGTTGAACAGGTCCGTAGGGGCCTCCCGAAGGTTGTGCTGTAAGATGTAATGATATAAGCAACCCGGGAAGAAAAGGTAAAAGAAAACAGATGCGGTTTTGCATTCGTATAGATTTTTGGTTTAATCCTGATCCAGATTTTCGATTCATAAGGTTATAAAATTAAAACAATTTTTTCAGATAAAGGAACGGGAGTCGAACTTTCCTAAGTCCGGCAAGAAGAATAAAGGAGTTTTGCGTTCATCTTTCCCGACCTGGGAAAGTTAAAGTCCGGAAACTCGAAATCCTGAAGCTGGGTTCAACTTCCGAAGTCGTCGAACAGGATGTTTTCATTGGGAACACCCAGGTTGAACAGCATTTTCTGTACTGCATCATTCATCATCGGAGGTCCGCAGAGATAGTAGTCGATTTCTTCGGGTTCTTCATGTTTGCTCAGGTACATATCGTAGATCACCTGATGAATAAATCCGGTAGGGCCTGTCCAGTTGTCCTCAGGAAGGGCATCCGACAGGGCCAGGTGGAAGGTGAAGTTCGGGAAATTCTTTTCGATTTCACGGAACTGTTCGTAATAGAATACCTCGCGCCAGGAGCGGGCACCGTACCAGAAGGTTATTTTTTTCTCTTTTTCTTTCACGGTATGGAAGAGGTGGAACAGGTGCGAACGCATGGGTGCCATTCCTGCCCCTCCACCGATAAACATCATCTCGTTGTCGTTGTCTTTCAGGAAGAATTCTCCGTAAGGACCTGAAATAGTTACTTTATCGCCCGGTTTGCGCGAGAAAATGTAGGAAGAGCAAACTCCAGGATTCACTTTTTTAAATCCGCCTTTCACCCTGTCAAAAGGAGGAGTGGCAATGCGGATGTTCAGCATGATAAGGTTCCCCTCAGCCGGATGGTTTGCCATGGAATAGGCACGGAAGGTAGGTTCGGAATTTTTCATTTTCAGGTCGAACATGCCGAATTTTTCCCACTCATCACGGAACCGGGAGTCTACATCTATCTCTTTAAAATGTACCTCAATTTTCGGAACATCCACCTGGATATATCCGCCTGATTTAAAATTAAGATTTTCGCCTTCAGGTAGTTGAACAATGAATTCTTTGATATATGTGGCGACGTTTCTGTTTGATATCACAGTGCATTCCCATTTTTTTATTCCCAGCACTTCCTGTGGAATTTTAATTTTCATATCCTCTTTCACTTTCACCTGGCAACCCAGCCTCCAGTTTTCATTTTGTTCTTTGCGGGTAAAGAAAATGGTTTCGGTAGGGAGGATCGAACCTCCGCCTTCAAGGATCTGACAACGGCACATGCCACAGGTACCCCCCCCGCCACAAGCTGACGGAAGAAAAATCTTATTTTCTCCCAGGGTGGAAAGAAGCGTACTCCCCGGATGGGTTTCGATGTTCTTTTCCCCCTCATTGATGTCTATGGTTACGTTTCCCGAAGGAAGAAGTTTTTTCTTGGCATAAAGCAATATGGCTACCAATAAAAGGATGACAATTAAAAAAATGATTATACTGGCAGTTATAACAATGGTTTGTGTTGATAACAAGATCATCATCGGTTCATTTTATTATAGATTAATACCCATAAAACCCATAAAGGCCAGGCCCATAAGTCCTGTAACAATAAAGGCAATTCCGAGCCCACGTAAGGGGGCCGGTATATTGGAATACTCAATTTTTTCACGGATAGCTGCAATTCCAATGATGGCCAGGAACCATCCGATACCCGATCCCAGTCCGTATACAGTTGCTTCTCCTACGTTGTCAAAAGCTTTCTGTTGTAAAAACAGAGAACCTCCAAGAATGGCACAGTTGACGGCAATCAACGGAAGGAAAATGCCCAGTTGGTTATAAAGCACAGGAGCATATTTTTCTACAATCATTTCAACCAGCTGAACCATTGAGGCAATGATAGCAATAAACATGATGAACCGGAGAAAGCTCAGGTCTACATTAGCAAATTCATCGTTAAGCCAACGCAATGCCCCTTCGTTGAGCACGTATTTTTCCAGCAAATAGTTTACAGGAACCGTAATTCCCAGAACAAAGATTACTGCAATCCCCAACCCGGTTGCGGTACTTACTTTTTTTGACACAGCCAGATAAGAACACATGCCCAGGAAATAGGCAAAAACCATGTTCTCAATAAAAATGGATTGGATGAATATATTGATAAGTTTTTCCATACTCCTTTTTTTAACCTGTTACTTTTCAATAAGTTCCCGGTTACGGGAACGTTGAATCCATATGATGATTCCTACGGTTATAAGTGCCATCGGGGGAAGGATCATCATTCCGTTGTTTTCATAAAACCCCCCATTTGCCAGGTACCAGTCTTCAGGAATAATCCTGAATCCAAAAAGTGAACCTGATCCGAACAGTTCACGTACAAAACCTACGATTATCAGGATTAATCCATAGCCGGCGGCGTTGCCGATGCCATCAAGGAACGACTGCCAGGGTTTGTTTGCCAGTGCAAATGCCTCCAGCCGGCCCATAATAATGCAATTGGTGATGATCAATCCCACAAAAACCGACAACTGTTTGCTGACATCATACACAAAGGCTTTCAGAAACTGGTCTACAAGGATTACCAACACAGCGATTACTACCAGCTGAACAATAATACGGATCCGGTTCGGGATGGTATTGCGCAAGAGCGAAATGATTACGTTAGCCAGCGCTAAAACCACAATCACCGAAATAGCCATTACAATAGCAGGCTTCAACTGAGCGGTAACAGCTAAAGCCGAACAGATGCCCAACACCTGCACCGTAATGGGATTGGTGGTACTCAACGGGCCGGTAAGCAATTTCAGGTTCTTTCTGGAAAATAAAGGTTCTCTTTCGTTCATAGAATCTGTTTTTATTTTTTTATTCCTGATTCCTTCTCAGAAAAGACAGGTATAATGAAAAATCGGTAAGGAGCATATTTTCCACCCCCTTACTGGTAATAGTCCCTCCTGATATGCCATCTACCCTATGTTCTTCAGGAGCAACTTCTCCTTTTTTAGCTACTATAAATGTGAGTACGCTATCTTTAAAGATCTTTTTTCCTGTAAACTGATTTCTGAATTTAGCGGTTGTTATTTCAGCACCCAGTCCGGGGGTCTCTCCTTCGTGATCGAAATTGGCCCCGAAAATCGTGTTCATATCACTGTTTAGGGAAACATATCCCCATATAGGCCCCCAAAGCCCGGATCCACGCACGGGAAACACATATTTCAACCCGTTTTCCGACTGGCATTCAAAAACCGGAAGGTTTCTTTCTGATGGATCTTTTGTTTTCTCTTTTTTTAAATCGGTACTGAATGCATCTCCCTCCTTTTTGTTGCCGTTGATGTCCACCAGGTAGCTGTTGACAATTGTTTCGGCGTAGATCTTTTCAGCATTATCTGCTGTGCTTTCAATATTTACTGAGGCAAGAATATTCTGTTTTTTTTCTGTTTCCATATTCCTTGTCTGCAGGGGTTTTAAGGCCATTGCCATTACAGAAAGAATAGCTGCAACAATGATGACCATTATTGCTGCATACAGGAATGTATAGGTATTTCTTTCTTTATTCATGGTTTGTATTTTTCATTTATGAGGTAGCATTCGCTTCTTTCATCCTGTTTTTGATGTGGTTTTTGACAATGTAATGGTCGATAAGGGGAGCGAATGTATTCATCAGCAATATTGACAACATCATACCTTCCGGATAGGCGGGATTAAGCACACGGAAAAGGATAGCCAGGAACCCGATCAGAAATCCATAGATCCATTTTCCTTTTTCGGTTTGCGTTCCTGAAACAGGGTCAGTAGCCATAAAAACAGCCCCAAAAGCGAATCCTCCGAGAATTAAGTGCTGCCAGAAGGGAAGTTGCATGTATGTATTTACTGCAAAAATATTGAAAAGCAGTCCCATGAACAATCCTCCGGCAACTGTGGAGACCATAATTTTCCAGCTTCCGATGCCTGTGATTACCAGGATAGCAGCTCCGAGGAGGATTGCGAGGGTTGAAGTTTCACCTACCGATCCGGGTATGAATCCGAAAAATGCATCTGCCACATCCAGGTGGATGTCGCCTTCAGCAACCAGGGCCAGGGGAGTGGCCCCTGTGAAACTGTCCACGGTTTGGTCCCCATGGCGAAGGGAAACCCAAACCGAGTTGCCCGACATTTGAGCCGGATAGGCAAAAAACAGAAAGGCCCGGGCCAACAGAGCGGGATTCCAGATGTTCATGCCGGTACCCCCAAAAACCTCTTTGCCGATGATCACAGCAAAAGCAGTAGCAACGGCAATCATCCATAAAGGGGTCTCTACAGGCATAACCAACGGTATGAGGATCCCCGAAACCAGGAACCCTTCCTGGATCTCATGCCCCCGGATCTGCGCAAATACAAATTCGATTCCCAGCCCTACCACATAGGATACCACAATGATTGGGACAATTTTAAAAAAACCGTAAAAGAAAATTCTGAAGAAACCGGTACCCGCCAGTTCCCCAATGGCTTTAAAATGTTGAAATCCGGTGTTGTACATGCCGAAAAGAACCGCAGGAACAAGAGACAGTACCACAAGGGCCATTGTGCGTTTCAGGTCAATGTAGTCGTGAATGTGAACCCCGGTTTCTGAGGTTGTTTTCGGAACAAATAATAAGGTGAAAAATCCGTTGTGAACCGAATGAAGCCAGTGAAATTTCGCCCCATGCTGTACGTACGGCTCTGTTTTTTCAAATAGGTTTCTGATTAACTTCATACGTTAAAACATTACATGTTCCCTGTTAAACTAACCAAGCTCTTTGATCATTGAATGAATGCCTTTTCTTACAATATCCTGGACTTTGATTTTTGATGCGCATGCATATTCACAAAGGGCCAGGTCTTCCTCAATGATTTCATATATGCCAAGTTGTTCCATTTTGTCAATATCATTTACCAGAATCGCCTTTAACAGGAATACCGGCAGGATATTCATGGGGAGGTATTTTTCATATTGCCCTGACAAGACAAAAGCTCTTTCCCCACCGTGTAAATTAGCATTCAGGTTGTATGCCTTTTTTGGAAACAACGAAGAGAGAAAAGTTTTACTGGCACTGAATTTATTTATCCCGGGGGATGCCCATCCCATAAATTCGTACGCATCGCCTTCCGGGATCACTGTGAGCATGGTGTCGTAAAACCCCAGGAAGTTATCCTGGCTGACTTTTGTGCCGGTCAATACATTTCCGTTGATGATCCGTTGATTGTTTCCTTTTTTCAGTTTTCCTTCAGTTAAGGAAGCAATAGCAGATCCCAGCCAGGTTTTGTAGTAGGCCGGCCTGTCGACTTCCGGACCTGCAAGTGCGACAATCCTTGAAAGGTCCAGATCGCCGGTCTCAAACAGGCGCCCGATACACAGCACATCCAGGGCATTTACGGTCCAGATAATGTCCTCTTTGCGGATAGGCAACACGTGGTGTATCTGAATTCCCACATTGCCGGCAGGGTGGGGACCCGAAAAGGGATGGATTTCCACATTCATAAACGACACACCTTGTTCTTCCTGATTCACTCCCAGGTGAATTTTCCCATCAGTAAGTCTGGAGAGCGCGTTCAATCCGGTTTGAAAGGTTTTCTCCTGTCCCTGTAAAATAAACCGGTAATCCGGAGCCACGGGGGCAGTGTCAAACATCGATATGAAAATTGCTTTTGGCGCCTCCGACGGTTTGGCTATGATCCCGTAAGGACGGCGTTTGATAAACGGCCATAATCCGCTTTTCAGGAGTTGTTTTTTGATTTGATCTCCTGAAAGAGATAACGGATCCGCTTTTTTAAAAACCACGGACCCGGCATTTTCCTCCGCTTGAATTACAACCTCCAGAATCTTCCTCCGCTCTCCACGGTTTATCGAAAGTACCCTGCCTCCAGCCGGGGCAGTGAACAAAATTTCAGGGGTGTACTTGTCAAAAAAAAGCGGACTGCCTTTTTTTACTTTATCCCCCTGTCTAACAAGTAGCTTTGCAGTTAGTTCGGGAAAATCAGTAGGTCTCAATGCATAGGTCTCCGCTCGCGGAGCTGTAAACATTACTTTTTCAGGTTTTCCCTGTAGCTTAATATCCAACCCCTTTTTTAGTTTTATTAATTCTGACATTCGGTCTGAAAATAGGAAAATGAATACGATAGTAAAGGGAGTAAATGTATATAAATTAATATTTTTTTACAATCTTTAAAAACAGAATCAGAATACGGAACATTCAGGATAGGTACATGAATCAATGTTACCGTGCTTCGCAAAAAAAAAAGATAAAAACGAAACTGCACAACGGATTGATCGTATTAAATTTGTACTTTTTATGGATTTAATACGTTCCATAAAAAAACAGAATGCATGAATAAACAATTTTAATAAGATGAAAGTAATTTTTATCGGTCTGTTGCTGATGGCATTTCTTAATGGAATTTCCCAGGAAAATGAATATTATTATGAGAATGCTGTTTACAAAGAAGATATTGGGACGGTGCAATTATGCCGGGAAGGTTTTGAACTATCGAATCCCGTGCTGGAGTTGGGTGAAGATGCGCTTTTGCTGTTAAAGTTTGATGATCTTTCGGGTGAGTTGAATAATTATTATTATACGATCGTGCATTGTGATGCCGACTGGAACGAGAGTTTGCTGATGCAGAACGAATACCTGGAAGGATTTCCGGACAATCCGTTGGATGATTATGCGATGTCGTTCAATACCACGTATGCCTACACCAATTATCAGATCGTTATTCCGAACGGGGATGTCCGGTTAAAGCTGTCGGGCAACTACGTGATCCTGGTCTATGAAGACAACGACAAGGAGAAGCTGGTACTTACCAAAAGATTTTACATCATTGAGGAGTTAACCGAAGTGGAAGCCACCGTGCGCAGGGCTACGCTGGACGCCTTTAAGGGTGAAAATCATGAGATCGACTTCACGGTTCACTATGAGAATTTCCGTATTGATGATCCCTTACGGGATGTGAAAGTGGTGCTTATGCAAAACAACCGCTGGGACAATGCCAAAACCGGATTGAAGCCTCTTTACATTCGGAAAAATTCATTGATTTATGATTACGAGAAGGAGAATGTTTTCCCGGCAGGCAACGAGTTTCGCTATTTTGATATCCGTTCCATTAAAAATCCCGGAGAAGGAGTTTTTGCCGTTGATTTTCATCGTCCCTATTACCATTATACCTTAATGCCTGACGAGCCCAGGGCCGGGAAGCGGTATTTCCCGGTTCAGGAGATGAACGGGAATTTTGTGATCGAAAGCCAGGACCAGATTGTAGATGATTATGACCTGGAATGTGACTATGTGTTTGTTCATTTCAGATTAAACCTCCCATCCATCCTGCTGGGCGGGACTGTGAATGTATTCGGAGAACTTACCGACTGGAATGCCAACAAAAGCAACGAAATGACCTGGAATTTTGAAGAAAGTTGTTATGAACTTACCCTGCTCCTGAAGCAGGGGTATTACAATTACCAGTATGTATATGTCGAAGACGGCTCGATGACCGCCGACCATACCAACATTGAGGGCAGCTTCTGGGAAACCGATAACGAATACCAGATTTTTGTGTATTTCCAGGATATCGGCAGCCGCTATGACCGGCTGATCGGTTACCGTAAACTGAGCATGCGCCGGTAAATCTAATCATCAGAGATAGGTAACAGTCTGCAAATCCGGTGACTTTCCCGAATCATAAGGGGCTCGTTTTAACAAGTAAAGAGGGTTGCAAAAGTCTGCGAAGCATCATTTAAATGTTAAACCTGTTTTATCTTTCAATAATTTTTCCTAATTTTATTTGTCAGGAACCTAAACATACATTAAATGAAAGATCGTCTTCTTCAATGATATCCTATTAACATTGTTAATTCAATATATATTAAACATTTACGAACCCAATACACAAAATGAATAAGTTACCACATCAAATTGATTTAATTGAGCGGATTGACCAATTAATCCGGCTCAGAGCAACCGGAAATCCAAAACAACTGGCTGAAAGGTTCGATATGTCTGAATCCTCAGTCTACCGGCTGATTGAAACAATAAAAGGGTTAGGTGCCCCCGTCGAGTATCAGGCAGCTTATCAAAGTTACATATATACTGATGAGGTTTATTTTCATTGTGGCTTTTATGTGAAAAAACTTTCTGAAAAAGAAAAGAAAAAAGTTAACGGAGGTTCTCAATCTTTACAATATTTTAATAAGAATTTACATACTGTCATGATTTGAAAGTAGCGAAATATATCTTCGTATTGGATTTGCTACGAATGATTATAAAGATTGTGTTACTTTAAATTTATGAAAAATGGAAAAATCATTAGATTTAAAAATTAAAAGAATGCAAATATTAGATAATGAGTATCTTAAAAATCAAAATGGGGGAACGACCTGTCCAAGTATGGGCGATTATTATGCCGCAGGCATAAGTGGTGTTTATGTTGGAAGTTTTTTAAAAGGAGTTTTAAAAGGAATTTTAAGTTATTTTTAAATTATTTCTCTATGAAATCATTGAATGAAATTGAATTACAAGGTATTAATGGCGGTTATTATACCAATGAAGAGGTAAATGCAATGATGCCGGAAAGTAGTGAAATAGCAGAGAATATAGGGTATGCCATTGGAAGAGCCCTTGCTTTCATTGGTGTCGTTCTGATTACCAGGAAGATAAAATAAGTTGATATTAAAGCAAGATAATATCATGGAGAAGGCAACCCTTTGCCATTAAGGGGATGGTTCTATACCAATTGCTGAGATTCGTAGCGATATGATTGGAAAACTGTTTTCTTATATAAAGAAACCTGCCTGTTGTATAGAGAATGAGGATATTTCAGGAATTGTCTTTTTTAAATTGCTTCTGCTATTTTATGTAGTTTTACTCCCGTGTTCAGGTTTACTTATCCTCTTACAGGTATTTGAGCTTTTACCTCATAATAAAGCAGCGGATTTTGATGATTCCTTGCATTCACTGGCCTATATCCTTTTTCTTGCTCCTTTCTTAGAGGAGTTATTTTTTCGGTTGCCTTTAAAAATAAGCAGGCTTACATTTTCCATCAGCCTTTCCGTACTGATTCTGGTTCTCATCAGATTATTCGTTTTTCAGAAAGCCAATTATATTTTTTATTTATTAATGATTCCTGTTGCTGCGGTCGTTTATTTTTTTTTAACCTACAACTGGAAATACTATACAAACATTAAAGCGTTCTGGATCAAATATTTTCGAATTATTTTTTATCTTTCTTCTTTCCTGTTTGGATTTTTACATTTGTTTAATTATTCAGAGATTTACGGATGGATGGTTTTAATTTCACCATTAATCACTTTACCATTTATTGCAATGGGGTTATTTCTGGCCTATATACGAATGGCGTATGGATTTTTCTATTCCTTTCTTTTTCATGTTGTTATTAACTTGATTCCATCATTACCCATGATTATGAGGTTGTAGACATCCCAGGTTCTGGTCTAACATTTAAAGTGTAAGAAATTTTTGGTTGTCAGGCTATAAAGCTATTAGTTTCTATTTTACGACTTTCATGTATCCTTTTCCGTTTTTGAAGGGGAGTGAAAAGCTGAACCGGGAGCCTTTGCCGGGTACCGACTCGACGACCAGCTGTCCTCCGAGGAGACGAACAAATTCCCTGGCAATGGACAGACCAAGACCTGCTCCCCGGTTATCGGCTGTGTTGATGGTATTTACTTTGTAATAACGACTGAAGATTTTTTCTCTGTTTTCAGGATGGATTCCCACACCTGTATCTTCCACAAAAAATTCAACCTCACCGGGAGACTTCATTGTGTATCCGAATTTTACCCATCCTTCGGTTGTATATTTCAGGGCGTTGTCGATCAGTTTGTTCATGGATTCCGTAAGGAGATACCGATCCGTTTCAAAACCAAAGTGTGGATTATTAACTGCCGGAACCATTTTAAGGTCTGTTTTCTCCCTGGTATCCTCTTTGGATTTGAAGATACTATAGAGTTCTTTCAGGGTAGCATTGATCTCACAGAAAGCAAAGGTAACATCTACGGTTTGGGTTTCAATCTTTGAAAGATTGATCGTATCATCGATCATTTTCATCAATTCGCGGCTGTTGGAGAGGATGGCATTGGTATAGATCTTTTTTTCTTTTGCCGGAAGGCCGGGTTCAGCAAGGATCTCTGATGAGCCGATAATGGCATTCATGGGAGTTCGTATTTCATGGGACAGATTGGCCAGGAATACGGATTTTAGCTTTGTTGCATCTTCTGCTTTTTTAAGGGCTTCTTCCAGTTTGAATTCGGTGGTTTTGCGGCGGGTAATATCCCGGGCAATGGAAATGACGGAATGGTTGCTGAGCCTGGCAAGGCGCATTTCGAAAATAAAGGTACCGTTGGGAGTGTCAAGTGCATATTCAATGGATTCAATGGAATCGTTGGCAATTGCATCCTGGATGCACTGGTATATTTTATTGGCCATTTTTTCTGAGAAACCTACTTCGTAGATGGTGTTTCCGATAATCTCTGAACTGTTGATTTTCAGTTTGTCGATGTCTTTCATGGCAAAATCTTCATAGATGCCGTCCTTGTCAATAACAAAGAAAATATCAGGGATTGCCTCCAACAGTACTTTAAAACGCTGGCGGCTATCCTTCAGGTTGGCAATGAGCTGATTCAGTCCGGTCGTATCATAAAAAATACAGATATACCTGTTCTTTTCCGGGGATAATACATGGATGTCGTACCATTTTTCAAGGTGTTCCAGATATACTTCCTGCCGGGGCCTGGGATCGATAAAAAATAGCTGGTTGCTGTCGATCGCATCCCTGAAAAGATAGGGAAACACCTGGTTTACCGGATGTTCACAAACCTCTTTGCTCCTGATATTGAATGCCTGTTCAAAGGCGGGGTTGGTTTGGGTAATGATCAACTCTGTGACCTGGTCGTCTTCATCGGTTTCTGCATGAATGTACAGAATCGGTTGCCCGAATTTTTTTATCAGTTCTTCCATGCTCCTTTTTTGCACGTTCAGGGCTTTTTGAGCCTCTTTCACTTGCCTGTCATAGAATTTTCTGAAAAACCAGGCAGCCGATAAAACCAGTAAAAAAAGGATAAGTGGCCTGGCTACAAAGAACGGATCCGAAAAAACAGATTCCCCTTCCGGTACGGTCCGGGAGGTATGATAAAATAAGGTCAGCAGAGATAGGATGCCATACAGAATAATCTTACGAAAACGGGTGGAAAAAGCCGTCAGATAAACGGCACCGGCGGAAACCCACCAGATACTGTTGCTTAAAGTTTCTGACGGGGAGAGGTGATCAGAAAAATTGGAAAGGTAGTATCCGTATACCAGAAAGGGGATAAAAAATGCGATGTTCAAAGCACACTCTGTTCGTGCATGGTAGAGGCATTGAAAAGAAACCAGTAGAACCAGAATCATCCCCGCTTTACAGGGAAAACAGAGAAGAGCCGGAAAAAATAACAGCTTAACGACCAAAAGACATAGAACAAAGAGAGTACATGCCGCATGAATCCAAAAGAGTTCCTTGTTTTTCTGTCTTTCGGGCGGTGGTTGTTGGTTTATATGAGTAAAAAAGAAAAACCGTTTCACTGAAATATATTGCTTTGATACGAAACGAATGTAAACTTAATGAATTATAAAATTAAAAAATAATATAAACGGACAAACTTTAATAAATCGAAATTATGTTTTTTAGTTAAAAATCCCGCTTTTATCATTAAGAAATCTTTCGTATGGTTTAAACTATATCAAGAATAAAGGTGATTTGTAATGCTGATATTTGTTATTCTTTAAGAGATAAGTTTTGCCTACTTTTGTTTACTTAGGTTAGAAAAAAATTAAAACGAATAATTCGTATAGTTATGCCAAAAGGATTTTTTAATGTTCCGGAAGCAAAGAATGAACCTATATTAACGTATGCTCCGGATTCTCCTGAACGCGAAGAAATACAAGCAAAATTACAGGAAATGCGTTCTACGGAGGTAGAATTACCAATGGTGATTGGTGGCAAAGAGGTAAGGACGAACCGTAAGATACGAATGGCTCCACCGCATGATATCAGGCATACCCTGGGGTATTACAATCAGGGTGATTCCAGTCATGTTGAGATGGCTATTGATGCAGCCCTTGAGGCCCGGGAAAAATGGGTTGGTTTATCGTGGCAGCACCGGGCTTCTGTTTTTCTGAAAGCGGCCGATCTTCTTACCGGCCCCTATCGTTCAAAGATAAATGCAGCAACCATGCTGGGGCAATCAAAAAATATTTTTCAGTCGGAAATAGATGCTGCCTGTGAGTTGGCTGATTTTTTCCGCTTTGGAGTGAAAGAGATGGCTGAAATATATAAGTTGCAGCCTGCATCATCCCGGGGTATCTGGAATTATAATGAGTTCAGGCCCCTGGAAGGATTTGTTTTTGCCCTGACTCCGTTTAATTTTACTTCCATAGCAGGCAACCTGCCTGCAGCCCCTGCCATGATGGGGAATGTCGTGGTGTGGAAACCCTCCAAGACGGCTGTCTATCCGGCCGGAGTGATCATGGAAATACTCAGGGAGGCAGGACTACCGGATGGAGTCATCAACCTGGTATACGTATCAGGACCAACTGCTGCCGATGTGGTTTTCTCACATCGTGACTTTGCCGGAATTCATTTTACCGGTTCTACAGAAGTATTCCAGGGAATCTGGAAAACGATCGGAAACAATATCCGGATGTACAGAAGCTATCCGAGGATTGTGGGTGAAACCGGAGGAAAGGATTTTATCTTCGCTGATCCTACAACAAAAATTCAGGAGTTGGTAACCGCCATTGTTCGTGGTGCATTCGAGTACCAGGGACAGAAGTGTTCTGCTCTTTCCCGGGTGTACATCCCTAAAAGCATCTGGAAGGAAGTTCGTGCGAAATTAAAGTCCGAGATGGCTACACTGAAAATGGGTCCGCCCGAAGATTTTACCAATTTCATAAACGCAGTGATCGATGAAACATCGTTCGATAAACTGGCTGGTGCGATTGACCGGGCTCAAAAAGATCAGGATGCAGAAATTATTATCGGTGGGGGATACGATAAATCGGAAGGCTATTTTATCCAGCCTACGGTAATCCAGGCAAAAATCCCGGATTATATCACCATGCAGGAAGAGTTGTTCGGACCGGTTCTGACAATCTATGTGTATGAAGATGAAAAAATGGATGAAACACTTGAAATTCTTGATAATACATCGAATTATGCATTAACCGGTGCCGTGTTTTCACAGTGTCGCTACAACATCGAAAAAATCACACGAAGACTCGATAATGCAGCCGGTAATTTTTATATCAATGATAAACCAACCGGCGCTGTGGTAGGGCAGCAACCTTTCGGAGGTTCCCGCGGTTCAGGAACCGATGATAAGGCCGGATCAATTTTTAATATGCTGCGCTGGACGTCTATACGTACCATCAAAGAAAATTTTGTCCCTCCGACGGCATACACCTATCCGAATTTTGCTCCGGAGAAGGAATAAACGATATACTGTTAATAAAAGGGGAGTATTAAACAATGACTCCCCTTTTTTTATGAATGGATTTGCTTACTTTTGCGTAAAAAGGATCGACAACCATGAAGCAGGAGAAAAAAAAAGGGTGGGTGAAAGTGATAAAGAACAAATACGTTATCACACTCCTGTTGTTTGTAGTCTGGTTGATGTTTTTTGATGAATACAGCATGGTCGCAAGTCAGAAAAACCGGAAACAACTTCGCAATTTAACCGAACAACTGCAGTATTACAAGGAAAGAATAAAAGCCGAAAAACAGAAACTCGAAGAGTTAAATTCCGGCAACGAAGAGCTTGAGAAATATGCACGTGAACAGCTATATATGTCAAAACCCAATGAAGATCTGTTTGTCGTCATTGAAGAGGAGTGAAAAAAAATCTTAATTTTCCCCATTTTTCATACCTATTTTGCTTTTTCTGTTGCTTTATTTTTTAATTTGCAATTATCTGAAATAAGGATTTGAATTGTAAATTGATTTTTTTATATTGTTACTGTTAAAGAGCAAGATGGATCCAAATCTGAACATATTTAAAATAAGAAGCAACAATATGAAGCCAAAGAAAGGGAGGATATTAATTGCTGAACCTTTCCTTTCGGGACATTATTTTAACCGTTCGATTGTTTTTCTTGTTGCTTACAGCGAGAAAGGGGCTGTTGGGTTTATTCTGAATAAAAAAGTCGATTTTCCGGTGCAGGATATACTTACCGATTTCCCTGAATTTGATACCCGGGTAAACATCGGAGGCCCTGTAGCTACCGATTCGGTATACTTTATTCATAAATTTGGAAAAAAAATACGGGGAAGCGTTCAGGTTACAGAAAATGTATATTGGGGAGGTGATTTTGAAGACCTCAAAAAACTGATTCTCCTGGGAGTGGTTAAATCCTCCGATGTAAGATTTTTTCTGGGGTATTCAGGTTGGGATTCCGGGCAGCTCGATGAGGAGTTAAAAGAAAATTCATGGCTGGTAAACGATATCAACGACACGTTCATTATGGAAGATCTGGGCCAGTCATCCTGGATTGATTTTGTAAAGATGGTCGGACACCAATACAAAGTCTGGGAACACTATCCTGAGAATCCCACCCTCAATTAACCGGGAAGAATCATCGCATTGATTTTTTCATGGAGCACCAGCGTTTTGCGGTGTGTAAACCGCTTCATTCCAATACCCATTATTTTTTGCATTGCCTGCGATTGGCCTGCGATAAAAGCCTCATCCATGTTCAGAATATTCCGGTTGGTCAATTTTGAAGATTCCACCGTATAAAATCCAAGGTTTACAGCTGCTTCCAGAATTTTCTCCCTCATCGGGTCCAGGTAACATCCTGTTTCCGGGGAAGGAGTGTAGATTGCATTTTCTTTTATAAAAAACAAATTTGCTTCGGGATATTCAACAATCTCTTTTTTCTCATTCAGGATGATCAGGCCATCCGCTTTTAACCGGGAAGCAGAATATTGTACGGTTTCCCATAAGGGTATATTGAAAAACCGGTAGCGGTTGTACCTGTTGGATGAACACTTAACACTTTCAGAAAATGCCAGCAGCAAGCTCTTTTTTTTCAGTTCAAACTGGTTGGCTTCAGAGGGAATGAGTGTAATGATCAGGCCGGGAGTTGATTTGCCGTAAAGGACCGATACGCAGATCATACCGCTGTGGAAAGCTTTATTCTTATTGATCAGACGGTGAATCTCTCTTCCGGTTTCTGAAAGTTTGTGGAGTGAATCCGGTAGTTCCTGACAAATGGCTTCGGCCTGTTCCTGTAACAGGAACAGGCTTTCTTCAAGCAGGGGGATATGCCCCTTACAAAACCAGATTTTTTCTACCAGCCTGAATGGCAGATCCATAAGAACGGAGTCCATGCTGAAAGGCTGGTTCAGGTCTTTTAATTCTTCATTCAGTAAAAAATAACGGGCCGGCATAGGGTTACATTATACGAAACAGTTTATCAAGAAAAACACTAAAAAGGGCAGGTTTCAGGAGCAACGGGAAAAAAAATCCAAAAAGAGCTCCCAAAAAATGGGCATCGTGGGCTATGTTATCCTGTTGTTTTTTGCTCATCAGATAGGAGTAAAAAAGATACCCCAACGCAAACAATATTCCCGGGATCCGGATAATCCCCATGAGATAAAGGGGCTGCCACGGATCAAAGAAAATAAATGCAAACAGGATAGCGGAAACAGCTCCTGAAGCCCCTACAGCATTGTAGTAATAGTTATTCCGGTGTTTGATCAGTGCCCATGCGTTGGAAAAAATAATGCTTCCGAAATAGAGCAGCAGATAAAAGACTTCAGCTTTGTAGTCAAATAAATACTTCAGATAAGCCTCTACATTTCTTCCAAAAAAATACAGAACCAGCATATTCACAAACAGGTGGGCCCATCCGGCATGGACAAAGGCATGACTTACAAGCCGGTAATATTCTTTGTTGTTGATAATACGGGGTGCATTGAATTGCAACCTTGTTATCAGGTTCTCATTCCGGAAGGAGAGAAAAGAGATAAGCACGGTAATTCCAATGATCAGATAGGTACAAATTGGCATTTAGTGTAATATTTTATAAATCATTTCTTTAAGAAGGCCTTCGTCTGAAACGTTGTTGCTTTCGAAACCTTTGCTTTTCATATCGTATTCACGCAGAATGCCTACAATATCATAGAGTTTGTAAGTGCTGTATCTTTTTGCAGCTTTGCTGTACGACTTGACAAAATAGGGGTGAATTCCCAGGGATACTGCCACTGATTTTTCGGTTTTATCTTTCAGAAAATGGTACAGAAAAAGCTTGGAAAAATAGATAAATAAAAGGACTGTAGTCCGTTGTATCGGGTTGCTTTTTGGATTATTGGCGAAATAGTTAATAATCCGGTTGGCTTTTAAAACATCTCTATCGCCCAGCGCATTCTGCAATTCATAAATATTGTAATCCTTGCTGATCCCGATATTTTTTTCAATATGTTCAGTAGTGATCCGGGTTTTTTCCGGGAGGGTGATGATGAGTTTTTTTAATTCATTGGCCACCTTTCCCAGATCAGTCCCCAGGTATTCTGCCAACAGGACGGAAGCCTGAGGGGTTATGGTATAATGAACATCCGCCAGGTAGTTTTCTATCCATCCTGGGATTTTGTTTTCATACAGCCGGGGGGATTCAAAAAGAATAGAGTTTTTTTGAATGGCTTTTGCAAAGGCAGTTCTTTTATCCAGTATCTTATATTTGTAATTAAGCACAAGGATTGTGGATTTCATGGGGTTTTCCACATACCCTTTTAATAATTCGATGGTTTTGAGGGACTGGGCCTCTTTCACAATGATAACCTGCTGATTGCTTATCATCGGAAATCTGCGTGCCGTTTCTATAATGGTTTGTTCCTCGGTATCTTTCCCGTAAAATATGAACTGATTAAAGCCTTTCTCTTCTTCGGTCAGGACATGGTCCTCAATATAATCTGAGATCAGGTCAATGTAAAAGGGTTCTTCCCCGGATAGAAAATAGACCGGATGGTAAATTTTCTTCTCAAGGTCCTCAAGTATCTTCTTATAGTCTTTCATCTGATTATAATTGTTTAATCTTAAAGGGTTCAGATGCCTGCCTGTTCGGCTTTGCTCCGCTGAAGCGATGCGAAAGCGATGCAGACAGGGAACTTCTACAAAGATAATTATTCTTGTTTGTGGTATGATTTGTCATGGTCATTTCGTTCGTTCCTTTTCTTTCGGGTCTTTTCCCCTGTAACAGAGATCGTCGATCGGTAGACTCTGTTTCGATGTTTCCGGATTTGCCGGTTTTCAGAATCTCAGGTGTTTAACCGATTGACCGTTATTTTTAATTTCCAGCAGCGATTCGATTCCCACATCCAGGTGCCGGTCCATGAACCTGGAGGTAACCATTTTATCGCTTTTTTCAGTTTTTACGCCGGTTGAGATCATAGGCTGGTCAGAAACCAGCAGGAGGGCACCGCTGGGTATTTGATTGTAAAAACCTACAACGAACAGGGTGGCTGTTTCCATGTCGATGGCCATAGCCCGGGTTTTGGACAGGTATTTTTTAAAACGTTCGTCGTATTCCCATACCCGCTTGTTGGTTGTAAAGACTACGCCGGTCCAATAATCCAGGTTTTTGTTTCGGATGGTGTGGGAAACAGCTCTCTGTAAATTAAATGCAGGCAGAGCCGGAATCTCCGGAGGAAGGTAATCATCCGAAGTCCCCTCGTTCCGGATGGCCGCAATAGGCAGAAGCAGGTCTCCTACTTTATTCTTGCTCTTTAATCCCCCACATTTGCCCAGAAAAAGAACAGCTTCGGGAGTTATGGCACTTAACAGATCCATTGCAGTGGCTGCATTGGGACTGCCCATGCCGAAATTGATTATGGTTATGCCCTCGGCCGTTGCATTGGGCATATTCTTGTCCCCCCCCTTAACCGGAACCTTAAAACGGGATGCAAACCGGTCAACATAATTCTGGAAATTTGTCAACAGAATATATTTACTGAAGGCATCCAGTGTTATCCCCGTATATCGCGGAAGCCAGTTGTCAACAATCTCTTTTTTTGTTTTCACAGCTCTATTTTTTGCTTGAAAGTAGTAATTTCCCGAAAATTTTTAAGAATACAAAAATACGTTTTACCCTGCAAAATTTATAAATTATGCAAGGTAATATTCTTCGGAAAAGTTACGCGTAATGGAAAGATTGTTATGGAGCATGCGAAAGATCTGAAAAAACTGAACCTTCCGGAATGTATCTTCAGACTGAAAAAGGAGGATGGCCGGTTTTTTATTTTTGATACCATACGAAAAAAGTATGTGGTTCTGAATGCAGAAGAATGGGTACGACAGCATTTTATCTGTTTTCTGATCCGGGAGAAAAAGTACCCGGAAGCACGGATGGCTGTGGAAAAAAAAGTAATCATCAACAGCCGCCCCCAACGTTTCGATCTCCTGGTTTATGACCGGCGCGGGATACCGCATACCATGGCCGAATTTAAAGCCCCGGAAGTGAAGATCACGCAGCAGGCTTTCGATCAGATTGTCAGGTACAACAGAGTTCTTAAAGTGAAATATATCATTGTATCAAACGGAATGCAACACTTTGCCTGCCGGATGGATTATGAAAAAAACGATTATACCTTTTTAACAGAGGTTCCTGTTTTTAGCGACTGATCCCGGATTTTTCAAAAAAAAAAATTCCGGGTATAATCCTGTTCTTCCGTTATCTTTGTATTTTTAAAGACTGCGTATGATCCGTTTTCTGGAAAATTATTCACTCAGAAGGTATAATACATTCGGTATGAATGTATCAACCGACTATTTTTTTGAATTTACGGAGCCAGCGGATCCGGATTATTTTTTCCGTAAAAGAAAAATGTGGAAGGATAAAAACCGTTTTGTTTTGGGCGGGGGAAGCAATGTGCTTTTTACGGGAGATTTCCGGGGGCTGATTTTGTATCCGAATGTGCCGGGAATTCAATGTCTCAGGGAAGACCGGCAGTATGTCTGGATAGAAGCAGGGGCAGGTGAGGAGTGGGATGAATTGGTGAAATATTGTGTTTTCTCGGGATGGTCAGGATTGGAAAATCTTTCCGGGATTCCCGGGAAAGTGGGGGCTGCACCTGTCCAGAATATCGGAGCGTACGGGTGCGAAGCAGGCAGTATGATTGAGCGTGTACACGGGTACGACCTCCAAAAGATGGAACCGGTTGAAATTCCCGGCCCCCAATGTCAGTTTGGCTACCGGACCAGCGTGTTCAAAAAGGAATATGCCGGAAGGATGATGGTTACCTCAGTGGTTTTCAAATTGAACAAATATCCTGAATTCACATTGGACTATGGGAGCCTGAAAAGTGAAGTGCAGAAGCTGGGAAACCCAACGCTGCGTCATGTCAGGCAGGCTGTCTGTACAATCCGTTCGGAGAAACTGCCCGATTACACAAAAAACGGAAATGCCGGTAGTTTCTTTAAAAATCCTACGGTGGAAATGGAAAAGGCGGAAATATTAAAAAAACAGTTCCCGGACATGCCGGTATACACCGATAGAAATGGGAGGAGAAAACTGGCTGCCGGATGGCTTATCGAACAGTGCGGATGGAAAGGGTTCAGGGAGGGAGACGCCGGAGTACATGATAAACAGGCTCTTGTACTGGTAAATCATCAAAATGCCACCGGGAATGATATCGTTGCACTGGCTGAAAAAATTAAAAATTCAGTTGCTGAACGGTTTGGGGTGGAGCTGGAACCGGAAGTGACTATATTATAGAGCATTGCAAAATAGTTGTTCTGTGTTTTCCCGGGGCTGAAAGGAAAGCTGTCCCTCACATTCCGTTTTTTATTTCAAGGAACCAGTTAATGCTGGCGATGCCACAGGGGATAACTCCTTCCGGATGGTCAAAACCCGGAAAAAAAATCTTTTGAACCATGCTTTCGTCTGCGCCGGCAGCGTGTAGATCAGCAACCATTTTGTCAGAAACCTGTGGAGGGACAAATTCATCTTCCTCACCATGCAGAAGCATGAGGGGAGTTTCGATATTCCAGGCTTCAACACTGTTTAGTAACAGGGTTTGCCTGACTGAGGAAAAATTTGGATCGGTACGGTACCCTTCCTGATAGGCTTCGGTAAAGAGATCGGAAACCGATGAAGTCAGCTGGCTGTTAATTTCATCTCCATCCTTATTCCCATCATATAAAGAGGGAATTCTGGAAGCGTATGGTTCTTTTAAAATATCAGTGAGCGGATTGGTAATCTGTCCCAGGGAGGTAAAGGAGTGCAGGATATACCCCAGAAAGTAAGGCATCGGATACGTTTCCTGTTTCATAATAGAATCGGAAATAAATTCGAGGTCGTACGGTCCTGCTGCACAGGCACTCGCCCTCAGATTGAATTCATTTGAAAATTCAGTCTCGAGCGTTTTCTGCAGGCATAATGTAGCCCATCCTCCCATGGAATAGCCTGTAATGTAGAGATCATTGCTGAGAGCTATATCCAGATTGTGTGGCTCGGCCAGCTCTTTGGTTGCCTGAAGCATATCAATGATACATCGCAGGGTGGATTCTTTATCGAGGTAGGGATGGAAAAATTCCTCGCTGGAACCAAACCCTATATAATCCGGGATGACAATCACAAAACCTGTGGAAGATACAACTTCCAGGAACTGATACATTTTCCAGTCAGGGTTTACTGTTGGAGCATTGCTGTGCAACGTATTGGTCCCATTCTGAAAACTCAGCAACGGATATTCACCGCTTCCGGAAGGGATACAAACCAGTCCCGATGCGATGACCGGGTTACCCTGAAATTCCGTATAATAGGAAATTTTATAGACTTTTACACCGGAAGATACCTCATCGTTGATCGTTTGTGCTTCGGGGTACCACGTTTTCAGATAGGCAAAAATCGAGAGGGCTTCCGTCTGTGAAATGGTCTTGATCAGCTCCATGGAAGCCAGGTATTCATTGTCTTCAGCGTTAGGTTCTTTCTCAAAAGAATCTTCACAGGAAGAAAAAATCAGAACAGCCATTACCGTACCTGCAATATACCGCATCCATTTCCGTTTTTTGTATATTTCTTTTGCTTTCTGCATAGCCTGGTGAATTTTCACTTGTATATAATTTATTCGACTATTTCTATAGGGATACCTTTGTCCCTGGTCCGTTTTTTCAAGCGTTTTGGATGTTACATGGTAACAAAGTTAATTAAATGGTTGTTTTATTTTTAATAGTTTCATCTTTATTTTAGTCTGAGTTGAGCAAAAATCAAACGTTCTGATTAAGGAACCTGTAATTACCGGATGTCAGGAGGAATTATACTTTTGTGAAGCACCTCACGGAGTGTGAAAGATAATTGCATTGAAAAATACTTTTGATTTTTCAAAAAATACGTATCTTCAACCAGGCTATGATTAACAATTATTTCTGATCCCGGAATTCAGAGAATTGCAAGCACAAGAAGTTAATTATTTTGTTGTTTCAGATTCATAAAAATAAGAAACATTAACCTGAATAACGTAAACCAATTATGAAAAATGTAAATCAAAAACGGCTTTTTATTGCCAGTTGCCTGGCCTTGCTGGTTACAGCAATAACCTTTGCCATCAGGGCAAAGATCGAAGGGGTTTTCTCAACAGATTACGGATTAACCAAAGAGCAGGTAGGCTATGCTTTTGGCCCTGCATTCTGGGGCTTCACAATAGCCATGTTCGCGGGAGGATTTATCATTGATATTGTAAAAACCAAAACGGTGATTTGGATGGCCTTTGGAATGCATCTGGTAGGTATTGTCCTGTTATTAATGGCAAAAGATATGATTTCACTATTTGTTTCCAATGTTTTTATCGGACTGGGAAATGGTAGTGTTGAAGCAGCATGTAATCCGCTTGTTGCAACTTTGTTCCCGGAGAAAAAAACCAAAATGCTGAACAGGTTCCATGTATGGTTTCCGGGAGGAATAGTAATTGGAGGTGTTTTAGCCTGGTTCGTTATGGATACCCTTGATCTGCGATGGGAAATACTGGTAAGCCTGTTGTTTATTCCACTGGCAATTTATGGATTCCTTTTCTTAAGACAGCCAATTCCGGAAACAGAACGTGTTACAAGTGGTGTATCATACAAGGAAATGTTGCGGAATATCGGTGCTCCGTTTACTATAATCGGTACGGTCATTTTAATGATTCTGATTGCTTCTGTTCCTTCACTGTCCATCCGTTTTGATCGCGTTCTCCCTTTTATTGTTATAGGAGTAATTGTGATTCTTGTTATTGTGGAAGGCAGGGCTATTAATAAAATAAGCCTGCTTTTCCCCTTTGTGTTTTTTTGTATGCTGTTAACAGCTTCAACCGAATTGGGTACAACCCAGTGGATTAATGCATTGCTGGAGAAAAACGGGATTAATCCGATGATTATTTTAGTGGTCGTTACAGGAATTATGGCTGTTGGCAGATATTTTGCAGGCGGATTGGTCCATCGTTTAAATTCTACGGGGGTATTACTGGGTTCTGCTGTAATATCGGCAATCGGTTTATTGTTGCTTAGTATCTCAACCGGTGCGGTTCTGACCTTATTGTCTGCAGCAGTTTTTGCTGTCGGGGTATGTTATTTCTGGCCCACTATGATCGGTGTTGCATCCGAATATATTCCCAAAAGCGGAGCCCTGGGAATGTCCATTCTCGGAGGGGCGGGTTTTGTGGCTACTTCTATGATATTACCAATTATGGGGAAATCAATTGAAACGGCTGGCCCTCAGATAACCCTCCGGAACATGGCGGTATTACCAATTGTATTAATTGCTGCTTTTATCATTCTGATCTTTATTATCAAAAAAAGAAAAAATAGCTTGTGAGGATCCGGACAGGAATCCCGGGGATTCATTTGCAAGCGTTTTTATTTTTTGCATAAGGAGAAAGGACTGTATGAACAATCCCCTGAAAATTGCTCAATAACACACTTTGGGTTTCAGTTAATTGTTTTGTTTTTGTTACATTAGTCACATGATACAATCGTATTTATGTCCTATTTTTTTCTACATCGGGATGCCCGAATGTTTAGATGATCCCTATCCGGAATAAAGAGGGCTGTAAACGTTCTCTTTTGCAGCTTCTGACCACGGGCAATTGCCTTAGCGAGTTTCGTTGATTCATTTTTTTTGATTTTTTTTGAAATTGCATCAATTTTTTTAAAAAAAAGTACGATGGTTATTTTTGCGGGGAATCGGGGTGAGACCGTTCGTTCGGACTGTTTTGTCCGGATATCACCGGCTCCGGAACAAAGAATGACAATCAGGCTGAAGAGTAAAGTGGAAAGCCTGTATGGGAATTCGATCCGGGAGCTGTGTGAAAAGATCCTTCGTTTTTACGAATTGGATAATGTGTTGGTTGAAATAGACGATTCCGGAGCATTGTCGTTTGTAATTGCTGCCCGTCTGGAAGCAGCTATAAGGCAGTACAGTCATTCCCCAAAGGAGTACCTTTTTCCTGTACGTGAACAGAACCGGATCAAAACAGGGAAAGAGCGAAGCCGACAGACAAGATTATACCTTCCGGGCAATGAACCGAAATTAATGATCAATGCAGGTATTTATGGCAGTGATGCGGTGATTCTCGACCTTGAGGATTCTGTATCTCCGGAAAAAAAAGAGGAAGCGCGGATATTGGTAAGAAATGCCCTTTGTCAGGTGGATTTTTACGGGGCGGAACGTATGGTCCGGATTAATCAGTTGCCTCTGGGACTGGAAGATCTGAAATGTGTGGTTCCTTTTCATGTAAATTTCATCGTTGTTCCGAAATGTGAGTATCCCCATCAGATTGAGGAAGTTGAATCGGTTATTGAAAATTTGCTGGGAACCAAAGAACATGGGATTCATCTGATGCCCATTATAGAATCAGCCCTTGGAGTGGAGCATGTTTTTCAGATTCTTTCCTGTTCACCGAATATTGCAGCTGTGGCCATCGGGCTTGAGGATTATACAGCGGATCTTGGTGTTCCACGGACTCTTCAGGGGGAAGAATCGGTGTATGCACGAACTCGTATTGTAAATGCAGCTGTTGCAGCGGGTTTACAACCTCTCGATTCGGTATTTCCTGATTTTAAGGATCCGGTAGCGCTCCGGGAACATGCAATTCGCTCCAAAGCGCTCGGTTTTAAAGGGATGGGGTGTATTCATCCTTCTCAGGTTCCGATTATTCACGAGGCATGGATCCCCGGAGATCCAGAAATTGAAAAAGCCAGAAAGATTGTATCTGCATTTTACAAGGCAAAAGAAGAGGGACGAAGCGTCGTTTCCGTTGGATCAAAAATGGTGGATCCACCGGTTGTGAAAAGGGCTTTGAAAATTATTAATGAAGCAGTGGCTGCTCATAAACTGGATGAAAACTGGAGGGATTTTTATGAACAATAAATGGATTACAAATGCTGTGGGCAGGAAAATTCCCGGAAAGATCAACGGAGACGAGATTATTCCCTTCAAGGGAGTGGGCAAACATCGGCCTGAGGGGTGTAAACATGCCCCACGGATTCCGGTAAGTTATGATTTTCCCCCGGATGGCAATAAAGTGACCCGTTCCTTAAAAGAGGCGTTGTTGAAGGTAGGGATCAAAGATGGAATGACGGTGTCGACTCATCATCATTTACGCGATGGCGATTTTGTCGCCAACATGGTTTTTGATATTGCCCATGAACTTGGAGTGAAAGATTTGTGCTGGTTCCCTTCGGCTTCATTCCCATGCAATGCCCCCCTGATTCCATACCTTGAAGACGGAACCATCAACCGGATCGAAGGGAGCATGAACGGCCCGCTGGGGAAATTCACTTCCGAAGGAAAAATGAAGGGCACCGCCGTGCTCCGCTCACACGGCGGCAGGGTACAGGCGATCCAGGATGGCGAAGTGAAAATTGATATTGCAGTGATTGCCGCTCCTTCAGCTGATTCTTTCGGGAATGCCAATGCATTAGAGGGAAAATCAGTCTGCGGGGTACTGGGATACGCTGAAATGGACGCTCAATATGCCGATAAGGTCATTGTGGTGACGGATAACCTGGTTCCTTTTCCCTGCCTTCCGATTCAGATCAAAGGGAATTATGTCGATTCAGTGGTTGTGGCAGATCGAATCGGGGAACCTGAAAAGATTATCTCGGGGACGACCCAGATCACACGAAGCCCGGACCGCCTGAGAATCGCAGAATATGCAGCCCGTTTCTGTGAGGCAGCTGGAATTATTTACGACGGCTGTATCGTGCAATCGGGAGCCGGGAGTATTTCACTGGCATTTGGAGTGTATTTGCACCAAATGATGAAAAAAAACAAATGGAAAGCCAGCGTGGGATTTGGAGGAAGCACCAAATATTCAGTAGCGATGCTTGAGGACGGAACCTTTGAGAACATCCTCGAAGGGCAGGTCTTCGACACCGAGGCCATCCGTTCTCTTAATGAGAACCGGAATCATCAGGAATTTTCTGTCTTTAATGCCTATAACTATCATTCCAAGGGGAACCTTACCACGATGATCGATGTGGTAATACTCGGAGCTACAGAGGTAGATGTACATTTCAACGGAAATGTTGTTACGCATTCGGATGGAGTCCTGCTTCATGGCATCGGAGGATGGCAAAACTGTCTGTTTGCTAAAAATACCCTCCTTGCGGTTCCCTTGTTTCGTGACCGTATACCG
>Ga0307422_1000019_pt1 | contig 85061 bp, 73 predicted proteins | sample SalMarWE160290MG_FD_202153 | JGI IMG/M metagenome (GOLD analysis project Ga0307422, IMG submission 202153) | Salt marsh sediment microbial communities from the Plum Island Ecosystem LTER, Massachusetts, United States - WE1602-90 | ecosystem: Environmental > Aquatic > Marine > Intertidal zone >...
GTGGATTGATGCCTTGATGCAGTCGCTGGGTCTAAATCCGGAGGAGTTTACAACACGCTCGAAACTGCTTCAGTTAAGTCGCCTGGTTCCATTTGCTGAGAACAATTACAACCTGGTTGAACTTGGACCCAAAGGTACAGGGAAATCTCATATCTATTCCGAAATGTCGCCACACGGAATCCTTATTTCCGGTGGTGAAGTGACGAAAGCCAAACTGTTTGTAAACAACAGCAACGGCGAAATTGGTTTGGTAGGTTATTGGGATGTGGTTGCCTACGATGAATTTGCAGGCAGATCCAAACGGGCAGACAAAGGACTGGTGGACATTATGAAAAACTATATGGCAAATAAAAACTTTTCGCGGGGTACTCAGGTTTACGGCGCTTCTGCCAGTATGGTTTTTGTGGGCAACACCGACCATTCGGTACCTTATATGCTCAAGCACAGCAACCTGTTTGAGGCGCTTCCGCCTGAGTATTACGATACTGCTTTTCTTGATCGGATTCATTCTTATTTGCCTGGCTGGGAAGTCTTGAAGCTCCGCAATGAGATGTTTACAGAAGGTTATGGATTTATTGTGGATTATCTGGCAGAAATTCTAAAAGAGTTGCGTAAAGAAGATCATACCCAGACATACCGGAAATATTTTGAACTTTCTGATTCCATTACTACCCGCGACAAAGACTCTGTTGCAAAAACATTCTCAGGGTTGGTGAAAGTTATCTTCCCCAATGAGGAATTTACTGAGGAGGAAGCCCGGATTTTACTGGATGTATCCATTGAAAACCGGAAAAGGGTGAAGCAGCAGTTGGTAAAGATGGACGAAACGTTCGAAGAAGTTGACTTTAGCTATAAGGTATTGTCAAGCGGAGTAGCAATGGAGGTGGAAACACTTGAAGTGGAAGAAGTTTTTGGGGTTCAAAAGACAAAAACTAAAGAACCTGCAAAGGAAGAACCATCAGAAAACAAATCTCCGGGCATTCAACTGGAACCGGTACAGAAACGTATTCGCGATAACCAGTCGGGTATCTCTTATGACAACCTGTTTGGGGCATACCTGGTAGATGCGACTGATATCCGATTGACAGACCCTTACATTCGCTTTCCGTATCAAATAAGAAACCTGATGGAGTTTGCACGTTTGGTTGCTCAGAAAAAGGATGTTGACACGGAAGTCAAACTGCACCTGGTTACATTCAATGAAGAACCTCACCTGGAAGATACGAAAAAGGCATTTGCGGAAATTGCCGATTCGCTGGAACCTTTGGGCATATTCTTTACCTGGGAATTTAACCCGTTAATCCACGACCGGTCCATCGACATGAACAACGGCTGGAAAATTATGCTCGGCAGAGGCTTGGATATTTTCCAGAGAACCAACGGCAGGTATGATATTGCTGAGTATTGTCAGGAGAAGAGATTATGTAAGTCATGTGAAATTACGTTGCTTTCCATACCAAAACTTTTAAGGTGAGTAAGTTTTGGAATGTGTACCGTCTTAAAACAGAAAAGTTTATAACTTGTTAAACTACAGGTCTTTAATTGAATTATGAAGTAGCAGGAGCAGGATTTGCATCCAAAATCATATGACTATCAAAATTTCTTATAATATTGTAAATGTATTTTGTTTTAGTATTTATAATTGTTATCCTAAAAAAGAAGATAGATTGATTTTTTGTATGTATAAATGTATGGTAAATTTTAAAAACCGTTATATCTTTCTGTAATATAACGGTATAAATTTTCACCTGGTGCCCAGAACAGGACTCGAACCTGCACGTCCAAAAGGACACTGGTCCCTGAAACCAGCGCGTCTACCAATTCCGCCATCTGGGCTCTTTTAAAAGAACGGTTGGTGTTTTTATTCAGCGATGCAAATATAGGAAAACCTTCAAAACAGAGGCCATGTTGAATTAAAATTTTTGGTGTTTCCGGTTTTCTATTTCATTGTGAGCTGGTCACTGCCGGTAATCTTTTCACAATACCGGCATTTCAGGGCAATGGGATTTTTGGAAACCACCTGAAAAAAGGTGGTTATCTCTTCGTTGTTGGTGATACACTGCGGATTGAAACATTTCACAATGCCACGTATGGTTTCCGGTATCTCAACCACCTTTTTTTCAACGACCTGATAATCTTTGATAATGTTGAGTTTTGCATGGGGGGCAATGAGGGCTATCCGGTTTATATCATCGTCTTCAAAATAAGTTTCGGAAGCTTTTATAATTGCTTTCCGGCCCAACTTCCCGCTGTCGAGGTTGGTACCAAAAGTAATCTGGCCTTCCACCTGGTCCAGTCCTAAAATAGCGATGACCTTAAAAAGGTTGCCTGCCGGAATGTGGTCGATCACGGTTCCGTTTCTGATGGCGCTGACTTTTAGTTTCTTCTTCATTCGTTTCAATTTAATGTTATAAATAACGTATCTGACGCGTAAGGAACACTTCAGACCGATCATTTTAGGTTCATGGTATGGGCTATTATCGCCTGCCGGGTAAAAACACCGTTCCTTGCCTGTTCGAAATAGTAGGCCTTTTCATTTTTGTCCACATCGGGATGAATTTCATTCACGCGGGGTAGGGGATGGAGTATTCTCAGATTGGGTTTGGTATTGTTCAGCATGGCATTCCGCAGGATGTATACATTCCTGACCTTTTCGTATTCGATAGGGTCTGAGAAACGTTCTTTCTGGACGCGGGTCATGTAAATGATATCGGCTTCCGAAATAATTTCCGTAAACTCTTTGTGTTCAAAGAAGCGGATTCCTTTTTCCCGGAGGTATAATTTGTATTCCTGGGGCATCTGAAGTTCGTCGGGAGCAATAAAATTAAAAATCGGATTTTCGAACTGCGACATGGCCATGAGCAGGGAATGCACCGTTCTTCCGTATTTAAGGTCGCCAACGATAAAAATGTTCAGGTTGTCAAACGTATGCTGGGTTTTTAAAATTGAATACATATCGAGCAGCGTCTGGGTGGGGTGTTGATTTGCCCCGTCACCTGCATTCAGTACCGGTACAGGGGAGATCTCAGCTGCATACCGGGCCGATCCCTCGAGGGGATGCCGTATGACAATCAGATCGGCATAGCTGCTTACCATCCGGATGGTATCGTGCAGGGTCTCTCCTTTTTTTACACTCAGGTTGTCGGAATCGGCAAATCCGATAATTTTCCCTCCCAGTCTGTTAATGGCCGATTCGAAACTCAGCCTGGTCCGTGTGGAAGGTTCAAAAAAGAGGGAAGCAACCACTTTCCCCGCCAACAGATTCTGATTGGGATTTTTTTCAAATTCCCCGGCCAATTCCATAATACGAAGGTATTCCTCCCTGGTATAATCGGTAATTGATATCAAATCCTTTTTTTTCATGTGATTAAAATTGTATGTTTTTTACGTTATTTCTCAATCAATTCCTCAATTCCGGTCCCGATGCAAATCGGAACTGGAGGGCAAGTGACTTATATTTTACTGGTTTTCTTTTGGTTTCGGTGCTATGGTGATTGGGTGCCTGTTTTATGAGGGGTAATCCTGCCTTTTTATCAAACAAAAAAAAACCAACATTCCCATGGGTATATGTTGGTTTTTTGCATTTAAAAAAAACAGCTCTTTTCAGAACTGTTTCACGCTTCATATAATACAGGATGAAATACAGGGAAACGGGAAAATTTATTGGGTGTGATATACCACCTTTTTGAAGAAATAAAAGGTGTTTGCTGCATTTCATTCGTCTATATTTATAATTATTAAAGAGGACTCATGGTTCCCGCCCCGTCTCACCTCATCCATAAAATTCTCTAGTAATCTTCCCTTTTGAGGGGAGATGTCAGCCATAGGCTGATATCGGGGTGTACCTACCGGGTACTCGTTTCATCGTGTTTTCAAAATTAATGAATTCTGAAATATAAGGATTCATTTTGGTTGGTAGTTATCATCAAATTATCAACATTTTTCTGTTTTCTTTATCCGGTGATTTTTTTGATGTCGACTCCAAACAACCGGGTAAAGATGCTTTCGATTCTTTTAGCTTCTCCTTTTCTTACGGTAAAGCGGATCAGGCAGCTCTCCCTGAAATCGGTAAAAACCGTGTTGATATTTTCGGATTTGATGATTTGCATGACCTCGTTAAGCAGGGGATAGGGAAAGCGGATTTCAAAGGTAGTTTCTATTTTTTTTACAAGGATTTTGTTCTTTCGGATGGCCTCGGCTGTTGCATTTTTATAGGCATTGATCAATCCGCTTACTCCCAGGAGGGTTCCCCCGAAATAGCGGACCACCACCACCAGTGTATTGGTCAGTTCATGGCTCAGAAGCTGCCCGAGGATCGGTTTTCCTGCTGTGGAGGAGGGTTCTCCGTCATCGTTGGCCCGGTAGGATATTTCCCCGGTTCCTATTCGCCAGGCATAGCAGTGATGCCTGGCTTTGTGGTGTTCTTTTCTGATCTCTTCGAGGATCGTTTTAACCTTTTCTTCTCCGGTTACCGGGAAAGCATACGCTATAAATTTGCTGCCTTTGTCTTTGAAGATTCCTTCCGAAGGACCGGCAAGGGTTTTATACGTATCTTTCATACGGTTATAATTGTTTATGTTATTGGATTTATTAACCGCAGAGTTAGCGAAGATTGCGCTAAGTTCGCAGAGAAGTTACAATCAACAGGGAATTTCTTTGCTCCCTTTGCGAAACCGTTGCGTCCTTCGCGGTTAAATAATTCTTTCAAACAACACCCCGATCCCTGTATTCTTCCTTCCTGAGGGGAGATCCCGCAAAGCGGGAGAGAGATGAAACAACCAACATACTCATTTCCTGCCTTCAGGGACAGAGGCAAGACCTGTGATAAAAAAAAACAGGTTTCAGGCCTGCTTTTTACATTTTTAGTTTTTTTTCGATATCCTCGACATACTGTCGGAAGTTTTTGTCTGTATCCTTAAGGTTTGTGACGGTTTTACAGGCATGCAAAACGGTCGCATGGTCTTTGTTCCCGATTTGGGCTCCAATGCTGGCCAGTGAATACTTGGTCAGGCTTTTGGAGAAGAACATGGCTATTTGCCTGGCCTGAACAATTTCCCTTTTCCGGGTTTTTACCTGGAGCGACTCAACCGGCATATTGAAATAATCGCAGACCACCTTGGAAATGTATTCAATGGAAAGTTCGCGTTTTGAGTTCTTAACCAGTTTATTGATCAATTTACTGGCCAGGTCAAGGGTTATTTCCTTTTTGTTGAGCATCGACTGAGCAAGGAGGGACACCAGGGCGCCTTCCAGCTCCCGTACATTGTTGTTGATGTGTGACGCAATATATTCCAGTACCTCAATGCTCAGTACAATGCCGTCCTTATACGTTTTTCGCCGCAGGATCTCCATCCGGGTTTCAAAATCGGGAACTACCAGGTCAGCTGTTAATCCCCATTTAAAACGCGAAAGAAGCCTTTGTTCCATTCCTTTTAATTCAATCGGAGGTTTATCGGAAGTAAGGACCAGCTGTTTTCCCGACTGGTGCAACTGATTAAAGATATGAAAAAAGGTCTCCTGGGTTTTTTCCTTGCCTGCAAATTCGTGAACATCGTCCAGGATGAGGATATCGATCATCTGGTAGAAATTCAGAAAATCGTTCCGGTTGTTATTTCGTGTAGCTTCGGTAAACTGGGTCTGAAATTTATTGGCGTTTACATAAAGAACTACTTTGTCGGGGTATTTTTCTTTGGCTTCAATGCCAATGGCCTGGGCCAGGTGCGTTTTCCCCAGTCCGGAATTGCCATAGATCATCAGCGGATTAAACGCCGTACCCCCCGGATTCTGTGAAACCGCATAGCCGGCGCTGCGGGCCAGCCGGTTGCAGTCCCCTTCAACAAAATTTTCAAACGTATTGTCAGGCTTCAGCTGTGGATCGATACGCAATTTCTGAATCCCGGGAATGATGAAAGGATTTTTTATGGCAGCTTGATCTTCCGGTATCATAGGTATTGTTAACGGTTTGTTATCCAGCCTACTGCTGGTTACCGTGGGGTATTTTACCGTGTATTGAGAATCTTTCTTGTGGTTGCCGATCACTACATTGTATTCAAGTTTGGCTCCTGACCCCAACACTTTGCGAAGCGTCTTGCGTAAAATATCAATAAACTGCTCTTCAAGATATTCGTAAAAAAATGCACTTGGAACCTGGATGGTCAGTACTTTTTCTTCAAGTTTTACCGGTTCAATTGGCTCAAACCAGGTTTTGTAACTACTCGACGGGACATTGTCCCGAATAATTGAAAGACACTTATCCCATGCAATCCAATGCTCTTTACTCATCTTGTAAAGCAAGATTAAGAGGTTCGACAAAAAAATTTTCCCAAATGGTTTCCCAATAACAAAAATTGTGAAAAAAAACTATATAAAAAAATCATTTTGGTCTTGACTTTTTCAATTTCTTTCTATTAATTTCTTTATCAGAGGATTAAAAACAAAAATATTTTTTATTTTTTTAAAATACTGTTATTCAGTAGAATATGTCTAATATGTTGATAGGCGGGGACATAGAAAAAACAAAAATATCAATCTGTTTAAATGGTCGGATGAAGATATGAACAAACCATGTGATTTATTTTTGCAATAGTTGTATGGCTCGTTCCAGTTTTATCTGTTTCCCGTTTTTGAATGCAATAATTTCTGCCCTGGGGAAATTGTCAGTTGCTTTTTCATACAGATCCAGAATTTCATTGTAATGAATGGTTTCCCCTACTCGATAATTGTAGGCATCGCTGGAGATTGATTCATCAACGGTACCCAGTCCGTCAAATATAGGGGAATCCAGGGGGATTGGATTGGGTGTGGAAGTAAGGTGTACCCTGAAAACGATCTCTTCACTGGTATTTTCCGGTGAGGGAGTGATATAAACCTCTTTTCCCAGATCCAGGGCTGAGAAGCTGACATAGCGTTTGGGATTGAGCCTGATATCGCGTGAAAGCCTGTCAAGTTCTTCCGTTAACGCCAGCAGGTTGTCGTAAAGTTCGGTATCATTTAACAGCTTCCCGGCTGTACCTTCCGGTGAATTCAGCTTGACTACAATTTCTTTTACCTGGTTGACTGCATTTGTAACAGACTGTACCAAAGGAGAGTAGGGTATTGCTGCCAGCGAATCACTGACCGCTGCGAGGTTGTCGATTAATGCACTGAATTCTTCCGATTTGTTTTTGAAATTTTCGGTTACCTCGTTCATGTTCTGAACAATGTGGCCTACATTTTCACTTTCCCGTTCGATTAATTCTTTTAACTGAACCGATGTTGCTTCGATGTTTGAGATCGTCTGATTGATGTTTGCAAAACTTTCAGACAGGTTATCCCGTGCGTCCTCGTTAAAAATTACGGTAAGGATGGTAATGGCTGAGTCGATTGTAGCCAGCAATTGTTCTGCTTTTGATTTCAAAGGGAGAACCTGCATGCTGACCTGTTCTTTAAGGTCGCCTTCCACGGCTCCGGGAAGGGTGTCGTTGGGAGAGTACACGATGTCATTTGGATTGTATATCAGCTTGATGGATTTGGTTCCCATAATATCACTGCTGACAATGCGGGCAATGGAATGTACCGGTATTTTTAAATCCCCTTCAACGGAAAAGGTCACCAGGAGATTTCCTGAACCGTCCCTGGTAAACTGGATGGATTTAACCTGTCCCACCTGGTATCCGTTTAAGGTTACTGCATCAGACGGGGCAAGCCCTTCAACCCGATCGTAAATAACGTGGTAATAGCTGCTTGATTTAAAAAAATCGTGTCCTTTCAAATAGCTTAATCCCCATATTAATACGGTGATGGAAAAGACGATCAGGATTCCTAATTTGGCATATTTTGAGATTTTCATAATGCAGTGTTTTTGAACAAAGTTAGGCAATAATTTACTTTTTTGTTTCTTTCAACGCATCTTTTACGGATAGTACCGTATGGTCCCTGAAGGCGACCACAAAAGCACCGCTGAATTTTTGTCCCAACCTGATTTTGTTTTCGGAAGCCTCGCTATAGCTGTTAAAATGACCGATGCAGTATTTATAGAAGTTGCCTGATTTCACTTCAAAGATGTCACGTTCTCCTTTAAAAAGAGGTGATTGCAGATCGCATGGCTGATCGGATGCGGCTACCTGAACGCTAAACCAGATATTCCCGGGTTCCTGTTCAGTGTCCGCATCGGTTGTTGTCTGTTCAGGAAGGGCTTCCGGTTGGCTTTCTGTTTTTTCGGTAAGGATATCCCTGGGAGTGTGTTCCGGATTCTCTGTGGTGCTGACATTCATCAAATATTGACTTTTCTCCTCAATCATTTTTTTGTAAAGGCAGAATGCTTCAAAGATGCTATGGGCAATAGTGGTTTTCCCGGATTCACTGGTTAGGAATTTTTTTTCTGTTTCGTTGCTGATAAAGCCTGTTTCAACCAGTACACCCGGCATGGTTGTTTCGCGAAGCACCAGGAATCCGGCCTGCTTGACTCCCCGGTCTCTCCGTTTGGACAGGGTCGTAAACTGTCTTTGGATCGTGGAGGCAAACTGAAGGCTTTGATCCAGGTATTCATCCTGAAGCATTTCAAACATGATATAGGATTCTGCTGCATTGGGATCGAAGCCTTCGTATGTGGTTGTATAGTTATCTTCCATTAAGATGACGGCATTTTCCTTTTTGGCTATTTCCAGGTTTTCCTGGCTTCGGTGGTATCCCAGCACAAAGGTTTCTGTACCCGAAACCGACCGGATCGCTGTATAATTGGTGTGAATGGATATGAAAAGATCTGCTTTCTCACGGTTGGCTGTTTTGGCCCGTTCATGCAAAGGAACAAATACATCCTTATCCCGGGTGTAAACAACCCGGATTTCCGGAAACGCCTCCTTGAGGTAACGTCCCAGCCGGAGCCCGATATCCAACACAATATCTTTCTCCCGGATCGTTCCTATACTGGTGCCATAGTCCTTCCCTCCATGTCCCGGATCAATAACAACGACATCCAGAGAAGGGGAGTCAGGGGGAAATACAGAAGAATGGACCGGAGTGAAAGCTTGTAACACTATTATTAGAATTACAACCGTTATACAGGATAAATAGTTTTGCAGGTTCATTTTCCGGTTTCTGACAAAAATAGAAATATTAAAATTATTTTGCATTTATTAGCGCTTTTGTATTTTCCTTATGTTTATTTTTGCCACCAGCCACTAATCGTGGAAAAGATATGCGGGTTTGATAAAATTTTATATTATACATATATTGCTCTTGTTCCCTGCTGTTCTGTTAGCCCGGGAGACCCATTCCGACAATGCTGTTTTCCGTTACTTTCCGGATACTGTTTCTACACCAGCTTTTTACGGGGAACCCGTTCTTCAGAACCAGGACTCCATAGCTGCAGATTCAGTTGCGGTTGATTCAGTACAAGCTCCGTTTATTGAGGCCCCTATTGTCTATAACGCTATTGATTCCATTGTATTTTCCGTCGACGGACAAACGGTATACCTGTATAAAAATGCCAAGGTTACCTACCAGGATATTGTGCTTACAGCGGACTATATTGTTCTTGACCTGGATTCCAGGGAAGTATATGCCGAAGGGCTACCTGATACGTCAGGAGTTATGCAGGGGGAACCGGTTTTTCAGGACGGAGGGGAGGAGTATGAATCGAAAACGCTCCGCTACAATTTTGATACACAGAAAGGAATTATTACTGAGGTCAGAACCAAACAGGGCGAAGGATTTATTCACAGCCACCGAACAAAAAAAATCTCAGATAAAGAATTTATCCTCAGGGACGGGAAATACACTACCTGTGACGCTACTCCTCCTCATTTTTACCTGCATCTGACCAAGGCAAAGGTGATCAGGGACGATAAGATTGTCACCGGACCGGCGTATATGGTACTGGAAGGATTCCCGATTTATTTTCCAATTTTGCCTTTTGGTTTTTTCCCAAATACAACGACCTATTCTTCAGGAATTATTATCCCTTCCTATGGAGAAGAAGCAAACCGGGGATTTTTTCTCAGGGATGGCGGCTATTACTGGGCTGCCAATGATTATTTCGACCTGGCCCTTACAGGGGATATCTATTCAAAAAGCTCGTGGGCGGCTAAACTGCATACCAATTACAAACTTTTATACCGTTTTTCGGGTGCTTTTGATTTTAGTTACAATGTAAATGTGACCGGCGAAAAGGGCCTGGATACTTACAAGCGGACTCCTCAGTTCAGGATCAACTGGTCCCACAGCCAGGATCCCAAAGCAAACCCCAGTCGTAATTTCAGTGCAAGTGTTAATTTTTCAACCAGTGGTTTCGATAAGCAAAATTCAACAGCCTATACGGCAGAGAATTATCTGCAAACTCAAAAGTCTTCCAGCATTTCATACTCCAAACGGTGGGAAAACACACCCTTTAATATGTCGGTAAACATGAGGCACAGCCAGAATTCAATGGACTCAACCATAACCTTGTCGTTACCGGAAATGACCTTTTCGATGTCGAAAATCTATCCCTTTAAAAGAAAAAAACAAAGCGGAAAAATGAAATGGTATGAAAAATTAGGATTTAACTATTCAACGAATTTCCGGAATTCCATAGCCAACGTCAGGGAAGATAAACTGTTTGATACCTCTCTTGCAACGGATTGGAAGAACGGAATAAAGCACAATCTGCCGATTTCATTGCCATCTTTCAATCTTTTTAAATACCTGAATTTTTCTCCCGGTTTCAGTTTCAACGAGAAATGGTATTTTAAATCGCTGGAGTATTCCTATGATGAAGAATCGAACCGTGTGGATGTGGACACAGTGCGTGGGTTTAACCGGATTTATGATTATTCGTACAATGTCAGTGCTTCAACCAATATTTACGGAATGTTTATTCCCAAAAATACGAATTCAAAAATACGGGGAATCCGGCATAAACTCACTCCGTCCTTCTCGTTTAGTTACCGGCCTGATTTTGGTAAGGAGAAATATGGGTATTATGTACCTGTTCAGATAAATGAAAGAGGGGAAGTCCGGTACAGAGACCGTTTTGAAGGAGGGATTTATGGTGGATCGCCTTCACGGGGAGCCTCCGGAGCTATCAGTTTCTCAGTGAATAACAATCTTGAAATGAAGGTGTTGGACACACAGGATACAACCCGTACACAAGAAAAATTCAAAAAAGTAAAGCTTATTGACAATCTGAGTCTGAATGGTTCCTATGATCTGATCAGGGATTCACTGAATTTGAGCCTGATCAATATCCGGGGGCGAACGACCATTAAAGGGGTCAGCCTGAATTTTGGAGGGACTATCGATCCCTATGTGATGGATTCGGTAGGCACAGGCGCGGTAAGGGTAAACCGGTATGCCTGGAGTGAAAACCGGGGACTGGCCAAACTGGGCAGGCTCACCAGGGCGAATCTGTCTTTCGGCATGTCTTTCAGCTCCAGGGATATCGGGAAAGAATCTGCCTCGAAACAAGGAAGCAATCAAAAGGACGAAGAAGAGCTGGGAGCCAAAGCTACCAACCAGAATTTCGGCTATGTCGATTTTGATGTTCCCTGGGATATTCGGTTTGATTATAACTTTAATTACACCAGGCCTAATCCGTATGAGAAAGGCCGGTTTTCCCAGACGGTCAGCTTCAGCGGGAATCTGTCCCTGACACCCAAATGGCGAATGTCGATGAATAGCAATTACGATATCATGGCCGGGGAATTTTCATTTACCACTTTTAATGTACACCGGGATCTCCACTGCTGGAGCATGAACTTTAGCTTCGTGCCTTTCGGGTACCTTAAAAGCTATAGCTTTACCCTGAGTGCCAATTCCGGGATGCTGAGAGATTTGAAAATTGATAAACGGCGAAGTCATTACGATAGCAGTTACCGATAAAATAAAGAATCTACCTTCAAAGAAGGTGGGTTTATTTAGTCCGAAGACCGAAGACCGAAGACCGAAGTGTTCTTTACTCCTGACTTCCGTCTTCGGACTTCGGACTTCGGTCTTCCGTCTCCGGTCTTCCGTCTTCGGACTTCGGACTTCGGACTTCGGTATAACAAACAATGACTCCATTCATATACAGGCAAAGCAAAATACATTACCACGCGGATAGGACGTGGATTACCATTACAAATGAACCATTCAATAACCATGAAAAAGATCATCAGTACCAGCAAAGCCCCTAAGGCTATAGGGCCTTACAGTCAGGCAGTTGAAGCAAACGGCATGCTCTATGTGTCGGGGCAGGTGCCCCTGAATCCCGAAACAGGAACGGTGGTTGAAGGAGGCATCAAAGAACAAACCACACAGGCAATGAAAAATATCGGGGAAATTCTGAAAACCGCCGGGTATGGTTATTCCGATGTGGTGAAAACAACATGCCTGCTGCGTACCATGGATGATTTTGCCGCTATGAATGAGGTATATGGGAAATACTTTCCTGCAGATCAGCCGGCACGGGCTGCTTTTGCTGTGAAAGGCCTTCCGCTGGATGTCCTGATTGAAATTGAAACCGTAGCTGCAAAATCATAGCTCCGGAAATCTCTGCGCCCGTTAAAGGGGCAGAACTATTTGGGGAGTTTTTTAAAAAGCAAAGGTCAAAAGCCGGATTTTCCAACTCTTGACCTTCGATGTAAGGCTTTTTAACCCCTTAGAGCAGGTTTTTTTATTCCCCAACCACTTCGAATTCCAATTCTACAATTACTTCTTTATGCAATTTGATTTTAGCCGTATATTTCCCGACCTCCTTGATGTGGTCATCGGGAAGAAGGATTTGTTTGCGGTCTATTGAAAAACCCTTCTTGTTGATCGCTTCAGCCAGCATAATGGAATTCACTGATCCGAAAATTTTACCTGAAGAACTGGTCTTGGCTCCGATTTTTACCTTTTTGTTTTCAAGTTTTACAGCAATCGCTTCTGCTTCTTTCTTCAGTTTTTCTTCTTTGAAAGCCTGCTGTTTTTTATTTTCCGCGAGTATTTTTTTTGCTGACGCAGTGGCTTTAATAGCTATCTTTTTAGGTATCAAGTAGTTACGGGCATATCCGTCCTTGACTGTTACCAGGTCGTCCTTTTGTCCCAGGGGTTCTATATCCTGTAAGAGTATTATATCCATACCGTATTCTCCTTTTATTTCATCAAATCGGTTACAAACGGAAGCAACGCCAGGTTCCGGGCTCTTTTGATGGCCCTGGATACTTTGCGTTGATATTTTAATGACGTGCCGGTGAGCCGGCGGGGTAAGATCTTTCCCTGTTCATTGAGGAATTTTTTCAGAAACTCAGGGTCTTTATAATCCACGTATTTGATGCCATTCTTTTTAAAACGGCAATACTTCTTTTTTTTGATCTCAACTGACGGGGGCGTCAGATACCTTATTTCAGACTGATTATTGGCCATCTTCTGAACCTCCTTCCTTTTTTTGTTTCATCAGATTTCTTCTTTTTTCGCTGTAAGCAATCGCATATTTATCAAGTTTCACGGTAAGGAACCGGATAATGCGTTCATCCCGCCGGAATTCAGTTTCCAGTTTGGCGATCATATCCGGTTGTGCTTTAAACTCAAATAAATGATAAAAACCTGTGGATTTGTGCTGGATGGGGTAAGCCAGTTTTTTCATGCCCCAATCCTCTTCATGGACGATCTCCCCTCCGTTGGAAGTGATGATGTCCCTGAATTTTTTTACCGCTTCCTTCATCTGTGGCTCAGATAAAACGGGAGTAGCTATGAAAACGGTTTCGTATTGATTCATCATAAAACACGTATTTAATTAAATAATGGTTTTTTAAGTCGCGCAAAATTAAAAATAAATTGGTATTTATCAAACAGAACGGTTTCTTTTACTGAATTCTTTTTAAATCCTGGATTTCTGTTTAAATGATTTTTATACCTTTCAAAAATAAAAAAATGCTTTTGCTTGAGAACATAAAAGAGTTGGTTCAGGTCAGGGAACCTGGAATCCCATTTGTTGCAGGAAAAGAGATGCAGCAGTTGCAAACGGTTCGCGATGCCTTTCTTTTGATTCAGGATGGAATCATCGGGGATTACGGTTCTATGGGAAAGCTGTCTGATATTTCCCTGGGGGATCATGTTACGAAAGTGGATTGCTCCGGAAGGATGGTTTTTCCCTCCTATTGTGATTCACACACCCATATTGTGTTTCCGGCTGCCAGGGATCAGGAGTTTGTGGATAAAATTAAAGGGCTGAGTTATGAAGAGATCGACCGCCGGGGAGGGGGGATCCTGCATTCATCCGAATTATTGCACCGGACGCCGGCTGAAGTGTTGTATAAACAGGCCATAACCCGGGTTAATGAGGTTATTCAACTGGGTACGGGAGCCATCGAAATAAAAAGCGGGTATGGATTGAATATGGAGGATGAACTTAAAATGTTGCATGTAATCCGGAGGATTAAGGAAACAGCACCGGTAGCGGTAAAATCAAATTTTCTGGGAGCTCATTCGGTGCCTCAGAGGTTCCGGGGAAAACGATCGGATTATGTGAAGGAGATCGTGGAAGAGATGATCCCTGAAGTAGCTCTCCAGGGACTGGCCGATTTTGTGGATGTTTTTTGCGACAGGGGATTTTTTACCCCGGAGGAAACATCCAGGATTCTGGAAGTTGCTTCCCGTTACGGAATCCGTGGGAAGATTCATGCCAATGAACTGGATTATTCCGGGGGTATTCAGGTCGGAGTGAAGCATAAAGCCCTGTCGGTAGACCATCTTGAATTTACCGGGGATGAAGAAATCGAATGCCTGAAAGGTTCGGGAACCATGCCCACGGTATTGCCTGGGGCTGCTTTTTTTCTGAACCTCCCGCTGGCCCCTGTCCGGAAAATGATCGACGCCGGATTGCCGGTCGCCCTGGCTTCAGACTATAACCCGGGATCATCTCCTTCGGGAAATATGAATTTTATCGCATCCCTGGGGTGCATTAAATATAAAATGCTCCCCGAAGAGGCGATCAATGCCATCACAGTAAATGCTGCCTATGCCATGGGACTTGAAAAGAGACTGGGAAGCATTACCCGGGGAAAAACAGCCAACGTGTTTATTACCAAAGAAATGGAAAGCTATACCTATATACCCTACTTTTTTGGATCCAACCTGATAGATACCGTAATTCTGAACGGGGAAATTCACTCTTTTTCCTGAAGGCGGTCCGGTAATTAGTATAAACATTTGCCATACTTACGAATACGTATTTTGTTCTGTCATCAGAAAATTGTTATTTTGGGGGCACTTATAAAAAATAAAAAATATGGAAATATCTGCGAATAAGATGGTGACCCTCACCTATGATTTACGAATTGATGACGAAGAAGGAAAATTAATAGAACAGACAACCAGGGAGAATCCCCTTCAATTCCTTTTTGGAGCAGGATTGATGCTTCCGGAATTTGAATCCCGGTTGTCCGGTCTGGAGGAAGGAAGCGATTTCCAGATCACATTAAGCAAAAATGATGCGTACGGTGAAATTAAAATGGAAGCCATCGTTGAATTGCCGAAGCATATTTTTCTTGTAGACGGTAAATTTGATGAAGAACTGATCAGGGTAGGTCATTCTGTTCCGATGATGAGCAGCAACGGACAACGCCTGAACGGAATGGTTTTGGATATCAATGAAGATACGGTTAAGATGGATTTTAACCACCCGTTGGCAGGGGAAGACCTTTCTTTCTCGGGAAATATTCTGGAAGTCAGGGATGCTACGGAAAAGGAAATAAACCAGATTCTGAATCCATCCGGATGCTCAGGCTGTGAAGGATCCTGCAGCGACGGTGATTGCAACAACCCGGATTAACATCCTGACGAAGATTTTTCCGGTTACGAAAACGGGTGGTTCATAAAATTTGGAGATGTAGCCTGTTTTAACTACTTTCCCCTTATTTCTGATAAACAGGTTTTTTAAAGACTAATGAATACATTTGGGAGAATATTCCGTTTGACCTCGTTTGGTGAATCCCATGGCAGGGGTATCGGAGGGGTTCTTGACGGTTGCCCTGCGGGGCTTTCCATAGACCTGGATTTTATCCAACGTGAACTGGACCGGAGAAAACCTGGCCAGTCGGAAATTACCACCCAGCGGCAGGAATCCGATAAGGTGGAGTTTTTATCAGGGATCTTTGAGGGGAAAACCCTGGGGACTCCCATCGCATTTGTTGTATGGAATAAAGGGCAACATACGGAAGATTACTCCTCCTTAAAGGATGTGTTCCGCCCTTCGCATGCCGATTACACCTATGCACAGAAATACGGGATCCGTGATTACCGGGGAGGTGGAAGGTCTTCGGCACGGGAAACCATTGCCCGGGTTGTAGCCGGGGCTATAGCCAAACTGTATCTGAAACATGCCGGCATAGAGGTCAATGCCTTTGTATCCCAGGTAGGGGAAATTACCCTGGATACGCATTACTCCCAATTAGACCTCCACAAAGCGGAAGAGAACAAGGTTCGCTGCCCGGATGTGACAACGGCCGGAAAAATGATCCGGCGCATTGAACAGGTCGCTGAAGAACACGATACGGTAGGAGGTGTTATTACCTGTGTGGCACGTGGAGTTCCTCCGGGCCTGGGCGAACCGGTATTCGGGAAACTTCATGCTAACCTGGGAAATGCCATGCTGGGGATCAATGCAGTCAAAGGATTTGAAATCGGCTCCGGATTTGAAGGAGCCAGGCGTACAGGATCCCAAAACAACGATATTTTTATTGCAACAAAAAGAGAAATCCGCACAAAAACAAATTACTCCGGAGGAATACAAGGAGGAATCTCTAACGGGGAGGATATCTATTTTAAGGTCGCCTTTAAACCGGTGGCAACCCTGTTAAAAAAACAACCCACGGTCGACAAGGATTACAACGAAGTGGAGATCCATCCGGGAGGGAGACACGATCCTTGTGTAGTGCCTCGTGCCGTACCTATTGTTGAGGCAATGACAGCCCTGGTTTTGGCTGATCATTTCCTGTTATTTAAATTAAACAAACTGTAAATATGCCCAGAAGAAAAAGGGGTCGGAAAATGTTGGTGCCTCCGGTCGTTAAAGGAATGTCCGTAACCGGCATAAGAGGGCGCAGATCACAGGAAATCATTCTTCTCCTGGAAGAGTATGAAACAATCCGTCTCCTTGACTACAGAGGAATGACCCAGGAAGAAGCCGCAAGGCATATGCAGGTGTCCAGACCGACCCTGACCCGAATCTATGAAAATGCCAGGCGGAAAGTGGCTCAGGCTTTTGTCGAAGGGCGCGGTATTCTTATACGGGGAGGAGATTTTTTCTTTGATACAAACTGGTTTAAGTGCTCTTCGTGCAAAGCAAGTTTCAGTTCCTATGAAAGAAATGTGGAAATTAAATGCCCCGTCTGCAATTCAGAAAAGCTGATCAGCCTGAACGATCATTTTAAAACCGGAATCTGAAAGCCATTCCCGGTCTGCAACGAAAATTTTATAGTATATCCAGTTGTCTCCCGAAGCACAGTGATGTTCCGGTTTCCTCTGAAGCCCGTATCCTGCTTTTTGAAAATTCCGGTTTTGCTGCCTTTTGAGCATGCTGCGGGGTCACTCTTTTTTCCGGGATTTATGAGGTTCTTCCGGAACAAATCCAAGAGAAACCGAATTCACACAGTGCCTGGTATTTGTATTTGTAAATTGTTCTCCGTAAAAAACATGGCCCAGATGGGCTCCACAGGCAGCACATACAATTTCTGTCCGGACGCCATCGGCATCTTTTTGTTTTTTTACAGCTCCGTCAATTTCATCATCAAAAGAGGGCCATCCACATCCTGAATCAAACTTGTCAGCTGACCGGTATAATTCCGCACCACACCGTTTGCACAGAAAGGTGCCTTTTTCTTTGTGGAGGTAATATTCTCCGGTAAAAGGTCTTTCCGTTCCTTTATGAATTATTACATATTCTTCTAAAGGAGTCAGTTTTTTGTATTCTTTATTTTGTTCCTGAGCATTTGCCATTACCGCACTTCCGGTGATAATAAGTATCCATACGATCTTCATCTTATTAAAGACAAACCGGAGGGATACTTTGTTCAGAGGATCTTTACCTTTTTTCAATACCGATCCCGGGTTTGTTGTTCAGTGTTATTTTCCCGTCAATAACCTGCACCCCTTTATAGGGGTCGTTCGTGATAAGGAGGTTTCCGTCAAGGTCAGCCCATTGTGCGAGAGGCGATAGCTGGGCAGCGGCAGACACCGCACAGGAAGTTTCCGTCATGCATCCGATCATCACTTTCAATCCCAGTGCCTTTGCCAGGATGATCATCTTATAGGCTTCCCGCATTCCGGTACATTTCATTAATTTGATGTTGATCCCTGAATATACTCCGGCTGCCTTTTTAAGATCCGGCAGTCGTTGGACCGGTTCATCGGCTATCACAGGCAACGGGCTGTTTTCAGTCAGCCAGGCCAGGCCTTCCCGGTCTTTCCCGGGCATGGGTTGTTCAACAAATTCGATCCTTTTTTCTTTCAGCCACCAGATCATGTCCAATGCTTTTTGTTTATCTGTCCATCCTTCATTTACATCCACACATAGCGGTACATTTGTTACCGAACGGATGGTCTTGATTATTTCCCTGTCGTTTTCACGCCCCAGTTTTACTTTCAGGATTTTAAACCGGGATGCCTCTTTGACTTTCTGCCTCACTACTTCCGGAGTATCAATGCCTATGGTAAAGGATGTATTGGGTGTATCTTCAGATGAAAGCCCCCATACTTTATACCAGGGCATCTGAATCAGTTTTCCGGTCAGGTCGTGGAGAGCAATATCAACCGAAGCTTTGGCAGCCCTGTTTTCGGGCGCCAGCGAATCGACATATTCCAGGATCTCTTCTATCCGGAAAGGATCGTTAAATTGTGAAAGATCTGTTCCGGACAGAAAACGGGCTGCTGTTTCCCGGGTTTCCCCCAGGTAGGGTGGCATAGATGCTTCACCATACCCAACCATTCCCCCGTACTCAATTTTTGTGAGCATCACCGGGGTAGAATTCCTGGAACTGTTTGCCAGGGTAAAGGTATGACGCAACTGCAGGTTGTAGGGCTCAAAACTCAGTTTCATCTTTTCACGGGGGAATATTTTCCCGGCCTGGCATTTTAATCCTGTGGCAGCCAACCCGCCTGCAACCCAACCCAGTTTCTTGATAAAATTCCGTCTGTTGTGATCCATCTATGTATAATTTGCATTACCAGTACCATGGATGGTCCTGTATTTTTACGATCCCTTTTGTTCCTTCCTGTCCGGTAACCCGTGTGCATTTTATAAAAGTGTTCCTTCTGCTTTGGGAGAAATTTTCATCGGTCGGATTAAAACTGTTTTCTTTTACTGTTCCGGAAGCATGAATATAGTTATTCCCTCCCAGTGAAAATGCAACATGGGTAATGCGATCGGGATTGCTTCCGAAAAATAGCAGATCTCCCGTTTCAAACTGATCAAAATTTTTGCCTGGGGAAATGGATTTTCCATGCAGGGCCTGGAGGGATGCATCCCGGGCAAGGATGATGCCATGCATGAAATAGATCATCCTGATAAAACCACTGCAATCCATTGCTTTTGTGGACATGCCTCCCCACAGGTAGGGGCGTCCGGTGTACGATTTTGCCTGGTTAACCATGCTTTCCTTTACAGGGTGTGCTGTTTCTGAAAATGTTTTAAAATCCATACCGCTTTCTGAGGGGATAAAACCCTGGCGACCATCGGGTAATTTTACGCAGATCACGAGGTGTTGATTTTCTGTAATTTCCAGGATGTTCCCCGGAACCAGGTCGGAAAGAATCCCGGATTCCGGCCGGGGACCGGCCTTTACGGATCTGCATTCTTTCGTTACAATTATCCTTTGTGCGTTTTTCCATTCAGCCAGCTCTTGTTCGGTTAACGGGAATAATTCGCCGGCATCGATCCACGACAGGTAGTTGTCGGGAGTCTGGATAAGAAACCATCCTTCTTTTTTTTTCAGGATTTTTACCGGGGTACCCATTAATCCCTGTGTCACCAGTTCAGCTGTGTGGGAAGGGGTTGCCCGCATGTTGGAAACCGAAGGGCTGATTAGCCCATAGGTTTTGCCCCCGGTGCTTGAATCCGGTAACAGAACAACCTGATCAACGACCTGAAAGTCCTTAAGTTCTGAAAATAATCGGTCCCTTAAAAGCCTGGAGTCCGTTTCTCCGGACAGGATTATTTTTCCCCCTTCTTTTTTAACCGAAATGTCAAAAACCATCTCCCTCCGGTCGGGAAGATTTTCTTCTGTAAAACTTTGCAGGATTGTTTTTGCATCCTTTTCAGAAGTGCATGCTCCAAAAAACAGGAACAAGAGAACCGGTGGCAAAAATTTGCTGATTTTCATTCGCTCATATTTCTCTTTTTGATAGTGATTTACCTGTGATTCTTTTCAAAATTAATAAAAAGAATTATGGTACTTTTGTAAAAGCATGAAGAATCGCAAAAAATCTTTTCTGATTTCTGTTTTGTATCGTGACAGCGATATCCTTGTCGTTGATAAGCCTGTAGATTTACCGGTTCACAAGAATGATTTCATGCCCAATGATGCTCCTTACCTGACGAAGCTGTTAGGCATGGAGACCGGAAAGTGGATTTATAACGTACACCGGCTGGATGCAAAAACATCGGGAGTTATGGTACTGGCTCTGTCCAAAGAGGTAGCCAACAGGCTTGCCTTGCAGTTTGAGAGGAAAGAGGTTAAAAAGAAATACCAGGCGGTTGTTCGGGGTAATCCCGGGGAGGGATTTTTCGATTCCCGGGTGGTAGTAAAAAAGAAAACCAGATTTAAAAAGCCGGCCCTGACAACCTATACAACACGGAACACCATAAAAACAGATATTTCGTATAAAACCTACGACAACATTGAACTGAGCCGGGTGGAGGTAATACCGGAAACAGGGCGATGGCATCAGATCAGGCAACACTTTGCGGCAAACCGATTTGACATTATTGGCGATACGCATCACGGGGATTTTGCGTTGAATAAAATCGTGATGGAAAAAACAAAAAGCAAAAGATTATTCCTTCATGCTTCAGAACTGGAATTTATGCATCCTTCAACAGGAAAACAGGTTCATTTTAACGCTCCGTTGCCTGTAGAATTTGAAAACCTGTTTGCAATCCTTTCACTTGTGGATCATTAATGTATAGCATTGGGTTCATGAAACAGGTCCGAATGCGTCATTCAGACAGGCCCGCATTTGCAATTGTTATTTTATTTACAACCGTTGGAAGGGAGGTTCTGGTTGTTGAAAAACGACCAGCACTTAAGGATTCCTTTTCCGGGTTCCAGTTTTTTTACCGGTGAGAGGCCAATGTCCGCCCGGGCACGGTTCACAGTGCCTAAGGTAAGTTTACAGGAAGAAACAGCATCTTCAGTTTTTAACCGGTATGCCGTTTTCAGGGTTGAACCTTTAAAACGGACAGAACAGGGGCCGGTCTTTGCCGGATGAATATGAATATATCTTTGATGATCATTGCCCCTCCGGATTATCCATTCCGAATGGTCGGAAAGTGTAATCTTTCGGTAATGATGGGTGGAAGCTATCCAGGCTTCCAGTTTGTTTATTTTATGCAATCCTTTTTTTTTCAGAATATCAATGGCTGCCAGGCTTATTTCAACCGGAGTTAACCTGCCCGTATAAATATCGTTGTAATTATGGCATAACGAGTCATTAAGCATGCGCAGCGAAACCGGGGTTGACTGTTCCAGAAATCTTAGTATACACCCCAGGTGATGTTTTAAAGGATTGAATTTTATGGGCTCAGGAATTTCCCTGTCATCCGTCATAGCGTCGTTAGTTTTTATAAATTTACACTTTTTTATTAAACGGATGGAACAGGCTCGTGGTACATATTTTCTTGAAGGGAATCGATTCATGCCAACCCGTGCTTTTTATGATTTTCTGAACAGACCTGGAGTATATGTTTTTGAGGTCTTGCGAATAGTAAACGGAATTCCTTTGTTTGTGGAAGAACATCTGGAACGTTTGCAGCAGTCTGTATTTAAGGCTGGAGTGAATGCGAAGGTGGACGTTGAAGAGCTGAAGAATTCCATCGCCCGGTTGATTCACGAAAACAGAACCGATACCGGCAATCTGAAGATTGTGATTCATTTCAGTAAACGGGAAGTAAACTCCTGGCTCTATTTCATTCCCTATGTGTATCCTTCTGCAGAAGATTATCTGAACGGAGTGGAGGTTGGGATCCTGCATGCCGAAAGAACCAATCCGGAAGCGAAAACCATCCAGCCTGGTGTGCGGGAAACGGCAAATAAAAGGATCCGTTCGGAGAAGCTGTATGAAGTACTGTTGGTGGATAGACAGGGATATATACGCGAGGGAAGCAGGTCCAATGTATTTTTTATAAAAGACGAAAAAGTCGTTACTCCACCAACAGCAACCGTACTGAACGGAATTACCAGGCAAAAAGTAATGGTTATTCTTAAAACCGGTTGCTGCCCTTATGAAGAGGTTCCGGTTCCGTTAAACGAACTGTCTCATTATCAATGTGTATTCCTGACCGGAACTTCCCCGAAAGTGTTGCCTGTAGCTACCCTTGGGACCTATCGTTTTGACCCGGGGAATATAGTATGCAGGACCATAATGGAGATGTACGACAGAATGGTGGATGAATATCTGCACACAAGGAAATAAAGAGAGGGTAAACAATTTTTATAATTTATGCCGTTTCCTGCATGATTTATTTGATTTCTTTGTTTTTCTTTACTTCTCAATCCGGATGAGGAAATATGGAAAAACAGAATTGGTTCACTCATTATGATCAGCATGTACCTTATGAAATAAGGCCTCCTCATAAACCGATTCATCTGCTGCTGGAAGAAAAGGCAAAGCAAACACCTGACAAACCTGTTTTGGTATGCCTGAAAAAAAAGATGCGGTATAAAGAATTGCTCCACGACATTGATAAATTTGCTGCAGCTCTTCTTGCTTTAGGAGTAAAAAAAGGGGACAGGATCTGTTTTTTACTTCCCAACCTGATTCAGTTTCCGGTCGTTCATTTTGCTGTTTTGAAAACCGGAGCTGTTTCAGTACCGGTAAATCCGTTGTTTACCCGCTATGAAATTGAGAAGATTCTCAAACTCAGCCAGCCCAAAATTCTGATTGTTTTAAGCAAGAATTACGGGAAGGTCAGCGGTCTGCAGAGATCCACATCGGTTGAGAAAATAATTGTCAGTGAAGAGATTGATTATTGTTCTTTGCCGGTAAAAATAGGGTATCGTATTAAATACCGAAAAGCCGGAATTGCTTCTTCAGAGGCCGGAGTGTATGGGTTCAGAGATCTGATCAGAAATGCCGGGCCCCTTGTGTCCCCGGTGGATATTTCTCTTGAAGATACAGCCCTGTTGGTGGCAACAGGAGGAAGAACCGGGCGGCTGAAACTGGCAGAATTAAGCCATGGAAACCTGGTATCAAATGCCATCCAGACAAAATGCTGGATTCCTGAGAACCTGGAAAATACAGATACCTTGCTGGCTGTCCTTCCTTTGTTTCACACGTTTGGATTGACCTTGTCGCTGCATATCAGTCTGCTGGAAGGTATACGGATTATTTTAATGCCACTTTTTATAACAGGGAAGGTATTGCAGGCTGTTAAAAAATATAAGGTAACCTATTTCCCGGCTGTTCCGGCTATGTTTGCTTATATACTGGAACATCCCGAAGCAGAAAACGCTGACTTTTCATCCCTGAAGTTTTGTCTCAGTGGGGGAGTGGAGTTGGATCCGGATCTGCAAAGGGAATTTGAATCAAAAACAGGAGTCAGGATCGTGGAAAGTTACGGATTAACAGAAGCCAGCCCGGCTGTTCTTTCCAATCCGGTTGCAGGAAAACATAAAATCCGGTCTGTGGGAATCCCCCTTCCATCGACACGCGTTAAGATTGTGGACCCGGAAACAGGAGTGCCTGTAGCTCCCGGAGAGGAGGGTGAGCTGATAATTAAAGGACCTCAGGTGATGAAAAGATACTGGAAAGATCCGGAAGAAACAGCCCGGACATTACGCAAAGGATGGCTGTTTACTGGGGACAGGGCAAAAACTGAAAAAGAAGGATATTTTTACATCACCGGAAGATATAAAAAGGTCATTATCCATGGTGGTTTTAATGTATTCCCACAGGAAGTTGAAGAAGTGCTGCTTCGCTATCCTGCAGTAAAAAAGGTGAGGGTTACAGGTGTAAAAGATAAAAAATACGGCGAGATTGTGAAGGCAGTGATCGTTCCGGAGGACGGTATAACCCTCTGTAAAAAAGAATTGAAAGATTTTTGCAGGAATTTCCTGACAGGGTATAAAATTCCGAGAATCTTCGGATTTGTGCAGGAAATACCGGACTGTGAAGATCAGACCGTAACGGAAGAAAAAAGATGAATTTTTTGCATGTTTAGTGATCTGTTCAGGAGGGGTGGAAATCCTTCTCCGCTTTACAGGATCTCCCCTCAGGAAGGAAGAATACAGGGATCGGGGTGTTGTTTGAAAGAATTATTGAACCGCGAAGGACGCAATGGTTTCGCAAAGGAAGCAAAGAATTTCCCTGTTGATTGTAACTTCACTGCGACTTAGCGCATTCTTTGCGAACATTGCGGTTAACAGAAACAATCACGTATAAAAACTTTTAAGAATGAAACACCAACGTTTGCTTTCCATTGATTTTCTCAGGGGGATTGCTATTATCGTATTAATCATTATCCACCGGATGCACTATCACTGGGAGGGTATGAACAGTCATGAAAGCATGAAAGAACAGATGACAGGACCGCTGTTGCCTATCCTTATATTTTTGATTGTGTTGCTGAGTATGGCGGGTCTTTTTTATTTTCTGACAGGGATCGTAAATGCTTATTCTGTTCAGGGGCGGATTGTAAACGGAAAGATCAGGTGGCAGAAAGCAGTATGTTTTGGGATGGCCGGAGGTTTGTGGCTGGTAGTGTTGAATTATATTCAGCGGTTATTTTTTATGAACGGTTTTTTTGGAGGAGATCAAGGAATTGCGCCTCAGTATCCGGTTGGTTATTTAACCGGATTGATCCGTGATGCCGGGCAGGTGAGGTTTTACTGGCAACAGGTAACGGAACCCGGAACCCTTTCGCTGATCGGATTACTGGTTATAATTGTCAGCATCCTGACCGGATGGCTTTTGCATTACAGAAACCGCATAAACCTGCATCAGATGCATGGTGTTCTGATCATTCTGGCAATGGCTGCCCTGGTAGCTTCTGTTTATGTAAAATTGTATGTTACTCCCCTTTATGAGGCGCATTTTGCCGATGGAAATTACCTGAAAGCTGCGCTTCTCGGACATGTATGCCAGGATTTTTCGTTGTTCCCATACCTGGGGTATGCAATCATTGGGATGGCAGTTGGGCTAAGCCTTGCCTTTGGCGAAAAAAAGAAAGTGTTTTTCCGTAAAAGCACTTTGACAGCCCTGGGATTAATGGGATCAGGGATATTGATCTATCTGGTATTTGATAAAGATAAATTCGGCGGACGGGGAACCCTTGGTGCAATGGCTTCGCTCGTGGAACTGGGATTCTTTGTGCTGTTTCTGTTGATTCTGTTAAAGGCATTTGATTATACGAAAAGCAACAAACAGCAGAAAAGAAAATTGAATACCCGATGGATCAGGCGGTTTGGAATGTTGTCGTTGACCGTCTTCATTCTGGAACCGGTACTGGCTGAAGGAGTAAAAAAAGGAGTCGATCTTTTGGCCGGCAATTCCTGGAGCAATCAATTTCTTCCGGTGCTGCTGTTTTCCGGTTTTTGCCTTTTCCTGTGGCACCTGATCCTGAAGCTGTGGCAGAAGATTGGTTTTGTTGGTTCCCTTGAATGGCTGACAGCCTGGGTCTTGCTGAAACTGACAAGGAAAAAATCAGGAAAAGTGAACTTCGGAGAACTCTGACATGGCCTCAGATTGTTCTGTAGCATCCGAAATTGTCTTTCTGATTCAAATCAGGTTATCCGGTCTCAAAAGCATCGTTCATTTTGTGATGCTTCTACGGGAGATATTGATAAAGTACAATTAAATGTTTAGATAGTATAAGTCAAGTAAGGAAAAGATTGATACCTTGCATGGGTAAAAATTTGTATTTTAAATAACCGTTTAAATCAACTAAAATGGATCGATTCAGGTACAGGCAAATAATCGTTTTGGTATTTTTTCTTTTTCTTACCAGAATTTCCCTGGGGGAAATTATCCTTCCTCAGTTATTCAGTGACGGAGCCGTTTTACAAAGAGGAAAAGCAGTGATGGTCTGGGGATGGGCTGATGAAAATGAAAAAATAACCCTGACATTTGCGGGGAAGAGGTATCGTGACAAAGCGGATAAATCGGGAAAATGGTCGGTTGTTTTACCGGCCCAGAAAGCAGGAGGACCCTATGAGATGGTTATTTCCGGGGAGAATGAGATCACCCTGCGTAATATTCTTTTTGGTGATGTTTGGGTATGTTCCGGGCAGTCGAACATGGTGCTTCCCATGGAACGGGTTAAGGAAAAGTATCCGGATGAGATTGCTGAAGCTGCCTATCCTGAAATCAGGCATTTCTTTATTCCTACGGTCACCCGCTTGCAGGGGCCTGCCAGGGACCTTCCTTCGGGTGAATGGAAAGAAGCCAACCCGGAAGATGTGATGAGTTTTTCAGCTACAGCCTATTTTTTTGCCAAAAAGATACATGAAAAGTATCATATTCCTATCGGATTGATCAATGCCAGTGTGGGAGGTACCCCCATTGAAGCCTGGATCAGCGAACATGGATTTCATGAGTTCCCGGAAATACTGAAAACCATTGAAAAAAACAAAGATACTTCGTACATCCATTCATTCAGGCGCAACATGCCTGCACCTGCCCCGGAAAAACCTGCAGACAAAGGATTGATTGAAACGCCAAAATGGTATGAAAATGAGTATGTTCCCCAAGGATGGCATACCATAAATATTCCCGGTTACTGGGAAGACCAGGGGGTAAAAAACCTGAACGGGGTGGTTTGGTACCGCCGCGAAATTGAGGTCCCTGAAGCGATGCTTGGCGTGCCTGTGAATCTGTATATGGGGCGCATTGTGGACGCTGATTTTGTATACGTCAACGGGCAGCAGGTGGGGAACATAACCTACCAGTATCCTCCCCGCCGTTATGTCATTCCGGAAGGTCTGCTGAAGAAAGGCGAAAACACCATTGTCATCCGGGTGATCAATAATCTTGGCAAAGGGGGATTTGTCCCGGATAAGCCTTATTACATGACCGCTAACGGGATGGACATTGATTTAAAGGGTACCTGGCTGTACAAGGTGGGTGAAGTGTATAACCCGTTTGATTTCCGGGGAGGCGGCGGAGGATTCGGCTTCTCAGCACAAAACCAGCCAGCCGCTCTTTACAATGCCATGGTAGCCCCGTACATTGATTACAAGATAACGGGATTCCTCTGGTATCAGGGAGAATCAAATGCAGGACAGGCTGAGAGTTATCGGGAATACCTGCCGGCATTGATCCGCGATTGGAGAAACAAATGGAAGGACCCGGAATTGCCTTTTTTGTATGTCCAATTGGCCAACTTCATGGATGTAAACTACCTTCCCGAAGAGAGCAACTGGGCTGAACTTCGCGATGCCCAGCTCAGTGCTTTATCTGTTCCCAATACTGCCATGGCTGTAGCCATCGATCTGGGGGAATGGAACGATATTCATCCACTGAACAAAAAAGATCTGGGGGAACGACTGGCTTTGGGAGCCCTGAAACTGGCTTACGGTGAAGATATTGTTTATTCGGGTCCCATCTATACATCCCATACTGTGAAGGACAATAAGATCATTGTGGAATTTACCCATGCCGGCTCAGGGCTTATAAGCATCGATGACGAACCATTGAGACGGTTTGAAATAGCCGGACCCGAAGGAAGATTTGTATGGGCCAATGCGAAAATTAACGGAAATACAGTAGAAGTCTGGAATGAAAATATTGAAAATCCTGTGAAAGTACGGTATGCCTGGTCGGATAATCCCCGGGATGCCAATTTGTATAACAAGGAAGGATTGCCCGCTTCACCCTTTGAAACCAAATGAGTGCATGACTGAAGATGACTACGGCAACGAGAATGAATCAAATGAGAAATAAATAAATTTTACCAACATGAAGAATGTATTGACACTTTTTCTGGCTTTAAGCCTGGTTGTTATAACCCACGCACAGGAATCGAAAACGGATCAAAGCGGCTATCCTCCTTTGGTGACCTTTACAGCCGATCAGGATCATGCCAACATGATGAAGCAGCTTGGAATCAAGGAATTGAGACCAGGCCCCAGTGGCAATGAGAATGCACCCAATGCGGCAAATTACGATGAGTCGAGGGCTAATCCATGTCCTGAATTGCCGGAACTCCTCATCACAAAGGACGGTAAAAAAGTGACTTCCCCCAAGATGTGGTGGGAGATACGGCGTCCGGAGATTGTTGAGGATTTTGAACGGGAAGTGTATGGACGCCTTCCCGAAAACATCCCGGAAGTGAATTGGGAGGTTGAGATCACCGATTATGAATTTGTTGGATGGACGCCTGTCGTCGCCAAAAAACTGGTTGGGCATGTGGATAACAGCGATTATCCCCTGATCGATGGTAAGATTGATATGATGCTTGTAGTTCCCCGCAATGTCAAGGGGCCTGTACCGGTGCTGATGATGTTTGGTCGCCCGTCGTTTCCTGCGCCTGCGCAGCCCTCTGAAGAGGATTTGAAAGCCATCAACAAGGCATTTAAAGAAACGCTCATCAAAGAAAATCCGGAAATGAAAGATGTTTTTGAACGCTATCCGGCCTATGACCCCATCAAACGGGAAAATCCTTTTTCTTTCATGCAGGGGCGTGGTGAAGGTCTTTCACCAACGCAGCAATTGCTTGCTGCCGGCTGGGGGTATGTCACCATTGATCCCAACAGCATTCAGGCGGATAACGGAGCAGGGATCACCCGGGGCATCATCGGACTGGTCAATAAGGGGCAACCCCGGAAGCCAGATGACTGGGGTGCGCTTCGTGCCTGGGCCTGGGGCGCTGCCCGCGGCCTGGATTACCTGGAAACAGATACCCTTGTGGATGCAACCAAAGTGGGCATTGAAGGGGTATCACGGTATGGAAAAGCAGCCCTGGTTACCCTGGCCTTTGAACCCCGTTTTGCCATGGGATTAATAGGCTCCTCAGGAAAAGGAGGGGTAACTCTCCACCGCCGGGTGTTTGGCGAAGCCGTGGAAAGCCTTACCGGAGGGGAATATTACTGGATGGCCGGAAATTATATGAAATACGGAGCTTCCGAAGCATCTTTCGGCAGCAAAACAGGATGCGACCTCCCGGTTGATTCACACCAGCTGCTGGCCCTGTGTGCCCCGCGCCTGACCTTTGTAAGCTACGGTATCCCTGAACAGGGAGATGCCAAATGGCTCGACCAAAAGGGAAGCTATATGGCAACTGTAGCTGCCGGTGAGGTATTTAAATTGTTGGGAGCCAAAGATCTGGGGGTTTCCAATGATTATATGAGAGAGGAAATGCCGCCCGTAAACAAAGGACTGCTGGACGGACAACTGGCATGGCGGCAACACGATGGCGGCCATACCGATGCACCGAATTTTGAATATTTCATTCCCTGGGCCAATAAATTTCTGAACTATAAAATGAAATCTGCACGATAAGTACATGAAACGATCTGTTCTTTTCCTGCTTCTGAGTGTATTGGTTATCAATGTTTCAGGCCAACCCGTTGAGTTGTGGAACGGTAAAAAGTGTGCCGTTGTTTTTACCTATGACGATGGCCTGAATGTGCATCTTGACAACGCCATACCCCTGCTTGATTCGCTTGGACTGTCGGGCACCTTTTATATTCCCGGCAATTCACAGTCCTTTGCAGAACGTCTCCATGAATGGCGAAGGGCTGCTCAGAGAGGACATGAACTGGGAAACCACACCCTCTTTCATCCCTGTGTAGGCAATAAACCCGGCAGGGAATGGGTTTCCAACGATCATGATCTCAGTAACTACACCCTGCAACAGATCGTTGATGAAATAAAAGTGGCCAACACGTTGCTTAAAGCAGTTGACGGTAGGAATGTTCGGACTTTTGCCTATACCTGTGGGGATACAGAAGTAGAGGGAGAACTTTTTTATCCCAGGCTGAGAGATGAATTTGTGGCAGCCCGAGGGGTTACTGCTGCAATGAATGATGTGAAAACCATGAATCCTGAGAACATGAACAGCTTTATGATCCACGGTGAAAACGGGGAACAACTCATTGATCTTGTAAAAAAAGCTTCGGAAACAGGTTCTTTGCTGGTTTTCCTGTTTCATGGGGTAGGAGGAGAACATGATTTAAATGTTTCTTTGGCAGCACACCGGAAATTGCTTCGGTATGTTAAAGAAAACGAGGACAAAATATGGACCGGGGCCCTGGCTGAAGCAGCTCTTCATATTGCGGATGTTCAAGGCAAGTAACCTGACGACCTGAAAAACGATCGATACAACGAAATCACGGTCTGGAGGTGTCCGGGGGCCGGTGGGAAAACCTTGATTGCAGTCACGAACTCTACAACAGCGGCCATTTGTCGAAGCAGATGCCGCTCACTACAGGGCAAAAGGAAATCAATGTTGTCTCCCGGGAAAGAATGGATCTGAGTTTTACAGGCGGTCTTTCAGGATCGATTCTATTTCCTCCGGACCTAAATCACCCTGTTCCCCGATTTTATTCCCCCGCGCAGCAAACCGGCTGGTAATTTTTGTGATGGTTTCAGCCGGGACATTGTAATCGGGCAGGCGGGTGGGGATCCCCATTGACTCAAAAAATGAAACGGTTTTGGCGATGGTTTTATCTATTCTTTCATCTACGGTTCCTTCTGAGACATTCCAGATCCGTTCGCCATACTGAAGAATTTTATCTTTTTTCTCTTTTCTGCGGATGTTCATCATTCCGGGTAAAACAACAGCCAGGGTTTGGGCATGGTCGATTCCATGAAAGGCTGTCAGTTCATGGCCAATGGCATGGGTTGCCCAGTCCTGGGGTACGCCTACGCCAATCCATCCGTTCAGGGCCATCGTGGCACTCCACATAAGGTTGGCTGCAGCATCGTAATCTTTTCTGTTGGCCAGTGCTTTCGGGCCTTCTTCGGTTAATGTTTTCAGAATGCTTTCCGCAAACCGGTCCTGAATTGGCGAATTTACCGGAAAAGTGAGGTATTGTTCCATTACGTGAACAAAAGCATCCACTGTACCATTGGCAATCTGCCTGTCAGGAAGTGAAAACATCGTTTCCGGATCGAGGATCGAAAACTGTGGCATCACTTCCGGTGAACTGAAGGAGAGTTTTTCCTGCGTAGATCTGCGTGAGATGACAGCATTGGCATTCATCTCGGAACCGGTCGCCGGTAAGGTTAACACATCCCCCAGGGGCATGGCTTTCTTCACTTCGGCACCCTCTGCAAGGATTTCCCAGGGATCGTTGCCCTGATAATGAACGGCTGCAGCAATAAATTTCGTTGCATCAAGAACAGAACCACCCCCCACAGAAAGAAGAAAATGGATCTCCTCCTGCTTTACAAGGGAAACGGCTTTCATACAGGTTTCATACAGAGGATTGGGCTCAATACCACCAAATTCAAGCAGCTCATAACCCGTTAACGCTTCTTTAACCTGGTCGTACACTCCGTTCCTTTTTATGCTTCCCCCTCCATACGTCATCAGAATTTTAGCCCCTTTGGGTATTTCGTCTGAAACACGGGAAATCGTCCCTTTTCCAAAAATAATTTTAACCGGATTTTTATATTCGAAATTATACATAAGCAAAGAATTGGTTTATTATCAGGAACAGGCAAAATTAAAAATTGTTCGGTCAGAAACTAGGAATTGCCGGTTTAAAATTTAATTTTTGCAGGCGACAACAGACAAGGGATCATGCAACTGGATGAAAAAATACTGAAAGAACTGGAAGTTTTGATGAAAGAGTATGGGGATGAAGAGATAAGGGAGATGCTGAAAAAACGGAATCTGTACAATCCGGATGTTGCGCAGATGGCTGTTGCGGAGGCTCTTCAGCGAGGAATCATTCACTCGGAACAGGATCTTGTAGCCCGGGAATATCGAATACAGAAACTTAGGTTTCGTCTGTTTCCGGACATTGAAAATGAGGAAATAAAAGAACGATTGATCCGGAGCCTTTCGCGGGGTGTTTTGCTCACCGGAGTATTTCCCGTTATTTATGGTTTTCTGAAAATTGCAGAAAATAAATGGCCTGAGGCTTTGTTGTTGATCATCCCCGGAGCTATCTGGATCGTTTCGATGGGTTTGCTGATGCACAAATACAACAGGAAGCTGATTTCTATCATTCTGGGAATGGCAGGGATGTCTGCATTTTATGTGGTTAATCTGTTGTTACACGTTAAACCCCTGCAGTTTATGGATCTTTTTGTCGCAGTCGTAGTGTATGGAATTATTTTTTACAGTCTTCTTTATATTCGCTCTCTGTGTAACCATAAGAACCCGGAATGACTTTTTTATTCGTCCCTGAATGCGCTGAAACGGTCTGAATTTTTTCTCAGGAATATGTGTTTTCAGGCATTTGTCTATAAAAAACGGTTATTTGTCGAATTCTTTTCCCTTTTAACCTGAAACCACACTATTTTGGAGACCAGTTTAAACCATAAGCCATGAGAATAGTCAGATTTGTTTCGATAGGTTTTCTTGTCGGATTTTTGCTTTCCCAGTTTTCCTGTGGTGCTTCAGCCCAGGAGTACGAAAATTCCCGCGATTACGAGGTGGAAGATTTTAACCGCATTTCTCTCAAAGGGAAATACCGGGTATATCTTAAACAAGGTGAAAAGGCAGCTTTAACCATAGAGGTTTCTGACGACGATGCTTTTGATTATTATGATGTCGAAAGTGATTTTTCGGAGTTAAGAATCACGATGAAAGAGCGCTATTTTTCTTTTGAGCGGATCAGCTTGCATATTACAATCCGGGAATTGGATGATATTCACATTCAGGGAGGTGTAAAGCTCAAAACCAAAGGTTATCTGGATGTGGATGACCTGGATATCAAGGTAGAGGGAGGTGCAAATATTGCTATGAAGTTGAAAGCAGATCATCTTACGTTGGTTGGTGAAGGCGGGATGCTTCTTGAGCTGGTTGGCGTGGCAGAAAAGCTGGATGCCCGGATATCGGGTGCTGCACACCTGGATGCTGCCGAAATGGAAGCCCGGGAGGTGTCAGTTTCTATTGAAGGAGTGGGTACCGGAAGTGTATTCGCCACGAAAGAACTCTGGGCTTCCATTGAAGGAGTAGGCAAGATCAAATACCGGGGTGAGCCCAATGTCCATAAATCGGTTGAAGGACTGGGAACCGTTTCAGGGGATTAACCGTTCCGGATGGTTCAGCTTTTTTATACCAGTGTGGCAATCATCACTGCTTTGATTGTATGCATCCGGTTTTCAGCCTCATCAAATACCAGCGATGCATTGCTTTCAAAGACTTCATCGGTGACCTCCATTGCTTCCATACCGAATTTCTGATAGATCTCTTCCCCGATTTTTGTATGTCGGTTATGAAATGCAGGCAGGCAGTGCAGGAATTTCACCTCCGGATTTCCGGTTTTTTCCAGTAGTGCACGGTTCACCTGATAAGGTTTTAATAATTCAATACGCCGGGCCCATACCTCTTCAGATTCACCCATGGAAACCCAGACATCTGTGTAGATAAAGTCACAGTCTTTCACAGCTTCTTCCACTTTTTCGGTGATTCGTATTTTTGCTCCTGTTGTCCGGGCAATTTCCATGCATTGGTTTTGTAATTCCCTGGAAGGCTGGCATGCAGGAGGTGCTGCTGCCCTGAAGTCCATACCCATCTTGGCCGCTCCTGCCATCAGGGAGTTTCCCATATTGTTTCGGGCATCCCCCAGGTAACAGAATTTTATTTCCGAAAGGGATTTGTTGCTGTGTTCTGACAGGGTAAGGAAATCAGCCAGTACCTGGGTCGGATGAAAGGTGTCGGTTAGTCCGTTCCACACCGGCACACCGGCATACCTGCCCAGTTCTTCAACGATATCCTGACCGTAGCCCCGGTACTGGATTCCGTCATACATTCTTCCCAGCACCCGGGCAGTATCTTTCATCGACTCTTTGTTTCCTATCTGTGAACCGGTGGGCCCCAGATAGGTAACGTGCGCACCCTGGTCATAGGCGGCCACCTCAAAAGCACAGCGTGTGCGGGTTGAACTTTTTTCAAAAATCAAAGCAATATTTTTCCCTTTCAATAAGGGCTGTTCCAACCCGTTCTGTTTTGCCTGCTTCAGATCTTCTGATAATTCAAGCAACGATTTTATCTCTTCCGGTGTAAAATCAAAAAGCTTCAGAAAATTCCTGTTTTTAAAGTTCGTTATCATTTTAATCGTATTATTTTTGTTGACAGTTGACGGTTCCCGATAGGAAATCGGGACTCCGCTTCGCTTCGTGTCAGTTGTCCCGATACGCTCCTCTATCGGGATTCCTGCCTGGCGGCAGACAGGAGTCCCCGATAAATCGGGATTAGTTCAACCAATGTCATTCAGTGCTCCGGCATATGCCGGATTCTGAATGTCAGGTTTCACTGAATCGCCCAGCTACATTGGGTTCGCTACGCTCCCCAATGTCGGGGCTCACTGAATCAGTTGTCAGTTATCAGTTGACGGTTGACGGTTGACAAACTTCTTGATCTATACTGATCTACATTGATCTATACTGATCTATACTGATCTACATTGATCTATACTGATCTATACTGATCTACATTGATCTACATTGATCTTCATTGATCATTGTTGTTGTCATTGTTACTCCTAACTCGCAACTCGTAACTCGTAACTCTAATTCATTTCATCGTTATTTTTGAACCGAAGGATTTATCCTCCAGTTTTTTAGCTTCGGTTATTATGCTTTGGGACCCTCCGTGTTTAATGAAGTTGAGGCATGCCCTGATTTTAGGTTCCATGGTACCGCTTTCAAAAGCACCCCTTTTCAGATACATCATTGCATCTTTGTAGGTAAGAAATTCCAGTTTTTCCTGTGTCGGTTTGCCGTAATCTTTAAAAATAAAAGGTACATCGGTAAGGACATAAAATTGATCTGCACCGATGTTTATTGCCAGCAGACTGGATGCCATATCTTTGTCAATTACTGCATCCAGGGTACGTAAATCGTTGTTTTTATCGTAATATACCGGAATGCCTCCCCCGCCGGCAGCGATCACAATATTTCCCTGAAGAGCCAGTTCACGGATGATCTCTTTATTGATTATATCGACTGGATCGGGTGAAGGTACCACACGGCGGTAGCCGTCTGGTGTTTTGGAGGATGGTTTAAACAACCATCCTTTTTCTTTTGCCAGTTTTTCAGCCTGCTCTTTTGAATAAATTTTACCGATCCTTTTGGACGGATCGTTGAAGGCTTTGTCTTTGGGGTCTATTTTCACCAGGGTTACCAGCGTAATCACGTTTTTGGAGATGCGGTGTTTGTTCAGCACGTTCCGGATCATCCGTTCCAGCATGTATCCGATACCGCCCTGTGAATCAGCAACGCATATATCCAGTGGCATGGGGGCAATCTGGTATACCTGTTCTCCTGCATCATTGCGCATTAAAATATTGCCCACCTGAGGGCCATTGCCATGGGTAATGACAAGGTCAAAACCATCCCGTATAAGATGAACCAGGTTTTCCAGCGTCTCGGTTGCATTGCATTCCTGCTCTTCAATAGTACCTGCTTCATGATCCCTTAACAGGGCATTGCCTCCCAGTGCAACTACTGCCAGCTTTTTCAATTGTTTCGATTTAAAGTACAAAAATAGCGATAACCTCCGGTATTTTATTACGCTTCAGAGAAAATAAATTGCCCTGTTTGCAGTCATTGCGTTTTTTGTTATAAAATACAAATCGGGTTCCCTGCAAACTTAGAAATTTAATCGAAAAAAAAAAGTGACAACCATTCGGTGGATAATTTTAGTTAAATTTGCGTTGTAATAAAACAAGGATCGTTCGAATGACAAACAGCAAACGCAGGACGGGAAAAAAAAATGGTACGAAAAGGGACAGAAAGCAGGGAATCCGGTTTTATCAAAACGAAAGATTCCGGTACGGCCTCGGTGTACTTTTCCTGATCCTGGCTGCCTACCTGATTATTGCATCTATTTCCTACCTTTTTTATGGAGCCGCTGATCAAAGCAAACTGGATTTGAACTGGAGTGAACTAATTTTTAATTCCGGAGTAAAAGTGGGGAACAAAGCCGGTAAAACAGGGGCTTTGCTTTCTGAAATAATTATAAACAGGGGGTTCGGAGTCGCTTCCTTTCTGTTTATCTATATGATGGTTGTAACGGGCGTACATATTCTTGGTCAGAAAATCGTCCGCCTGGGAAAAACCTATTTTCTGGGAACCTGTATTATTCTTTGGATATCCCTGGCTCTGGGTTTGTTATTCACGGGAGACGAGTCCGGGCACTATACCTTCCTGGGAGGACATTACGGATTGGTTATCAGCGGATGGTTGAAATCACTGATAGGAACTGCCGGAACAGTCCTTTTTCTATTGTTATCCGGGTTTATTATTCTGATTGGCAGTTCCAGGAATTCAGCTTCCTGGCTTAAAAGACTATTCGGGTCCATCCATAAGCCGCATAAGGCTATTTCTGAAGAGGAGATAAGGTCAGAAGATGATGTCGTTCGGGAAGAATCGGTTTCAAAGGTTATTGAAGAGGATGATGTGGTACAGGCTGTTTTTGAAAATGAGGAGGAAGATTTTTCGGAGGAAAGAAAGGGAAAAGTGGATGATAGGAACGAAAAGGAATCTCAGCCGGAGGAAGAAGAGGACCTGGAGTTAACAATAGAAGAACGTCCCAAAGATGAAGAAGGGGAGTATGATACCCGGAAAATGGAAGACTACGATCCGACCCTGGAGTTGTCAGAATACAGATTGCCCCCGATTGATCTTTTGGTGGACCACGATTCAGGGAATGCTGAGGTTTCGAATGAAGAGCTGATCTCCAATAAAAACAAAATCGTTGAAACCCTGCGGCAATATAAAATTGAGATTACCAAAATCAGGGCTACGATTGGTCCTGCCATAACCCTTTACGAGATCGTTCCTGCTCCGGGTATTCGTATCGCCAAGATCAAGAACCTGGAGGATGATATTGCTCTCAGTCTTGCTGCGATGGGTATTCGCATTATAGCCCCCATACCCGGACGGGGAACCATAGGCATTGAAGTGCCAAACCAGAACCCGGAAATTGTGTCCATGCGTTCAATTATTAACTCAAAAAGGTTCCAGGAGTTTGATGCGGATCTCCCGGTAGTAATCGGAAAAACGATCTCCAACGAACCTTACGTATTCGATCTGGTTAAGATGCCTCACATTCTGGTTGCCGGTGCAACCGGACAGGGAAAATCTGTGGGACTGAATGTCATCATCTCTTCTTTGTTGTATAAAAAGCATCCTTCCGAACTCAAGTTTATATTCTTTGATCCCAAAAAGGTAGAATTAAGCCTTTACTCCTCCATTGAAAAATTTTACCTTGCCAAACTACAGGGCGATGATGAGGCGATAATTACCGATCTCCACAAGGTTAAAAACGTTTTAAACTCCTTAAATGCTGAAATGGATCTTCGGTATAACTTGCTAAAGAAAGGCCATGCCAGGAACCTGAAAGAATACAATAAAAAATTCATAAGCCGGCGGTTGAATCCTGAGAAGGGGCATCGTTTTATGCCTTATATTGTGGTTGTGATCGATGAGTTTGCCGATATGATCATGACGGCAGGAAAAGAGATTGAGTTACCCATTGCACGCATTGCTCAACTGGCCAGGGCGGTTGGTATCCATATGATCATCGCTACCCAGCGCCCTTCCACCAATATTATAACCGGGGTGATCAAAGCGAACTTCCCGGTACGGATTGCCTTTAAAGTGGCCTCAATGATCGATTCACGGACCATCCTGGATACTCCCGGAGCAAATCAGCTTGTTGGCAAAGGGGATATGCTCATCGCTTCAGGAAGTGACCTTACGCGCGTACAATGTGGATTTATGGATACACCCGAAGTGGAGGAGCTGTGTAAATATATATCCGAACAGAAAGGATTTCCCGAAGCCTATTATCTTCCGGAATATGAAGATGTGGAAGGGGATGATTTTGAAGCGGACCTAAGCAACCTGGATGAGCTTTTCGAAGATGCCGCCCGGTTAATCGTGCTTAATCAGATGGGATCAACATCCATGATTCAACGAAAGTTCTCCATAGGCTATAACCGGGCCGGAAGAATCATGGACCAGATGGAAGCAGCCGGAATTGTGGGGCCCAGTGAAGGAAGCAAAGCCAGGCAGGTGCTGATCGCTGATGAATACAGTCTGGAACAATTATTGAACTCCCTGAATTAAAGATTTGGAAATGAGAAAATTTGTATTAACGCTTACAGTACTGTTTGGGTTGATGTTTCCTGGTGCCGGACAGAACAATAAAGCCAGGGAGATATTGGATGAGGTCAGTAAAAGAACACAGGCCTGTTCTTCTATATCAGCTGTTTTTACTTACTCTATGCTGAATGAGGAAGAAAACATACAGGACTCCTACCAGGGCTCCATAATCCTTAAAGGGGAAAAATATCATGTCTACATAAGCGATATTCCGGTCAGAATGATCTCGGATGGTACCACAATCTGGAGTTATATGGAAGATGTGAATGAAGTTACGGTTTCCCGGGTTGAAGACCAGACTTCAGAATTGTCGGATCCCGCAAAAGTGTTCAGGATCTATGAAGAAGGTTTTTCGTATGAATTCCAGGGGGAAAATAAAACAGTAAACGGGAAATCCGTTTACCTGATTGATCTGATTCCTGAAACCGGGGAATACGATTTTACCCGAATCAGCATTGCCATTGACCAAAGCACCATGATGATCGCTTCAGCAACTATGACGGATGACATGGGTACGCAATATAAAATTGTTGCGGATAAGGTGGAAACCAATAAACCCGTTGATGATTCTCTGTTTACATTTGATGTGTCGGAATACGAGGATATAGAAATTATTGATTTCAGGTAGTTAGCTGGATACTAAGAATGATTCAATACCAAGCCGGTACGAGTTCAATCCGAATCCCATAATACACCCTTTGCACACAGGACCAATGATGGAATTGTGCCTGAAGTCTTCCCGCGTCAGAAGATTGGATATATGGATCTCAATGACCGGGGTTTGTATACCGGAAATCGCATCTCTGATTGCTACTGAAGTATGGGAGTACCCGCCGGCATTGATTAGTATTCCGTCGTACGAAAAACCTGCGTCGTGAATCTTGTCAATAAGCTCCCCTTCAATATTTGATTGAAAACAGGCCAGTTCCAGGGAGGGATACGATTCCTGTAAAAAATGAAAATAGGAATCAAAGTCCTGGTCCCCATAGATGTTTTTTTCTCTTTGGCCAAGTAAATTCAGATTGGGTCCGTTTAGTATCAGAATTTTCATTCGTCTAATTTTATAATTGTTAAAGATGACTCATGGAACCCGATGGGTCGGTCGGGACAGCACTCGTTTCATTCGTATACAGGGTTTTTAAGAAATTTTGTTTACTATAACTTTTTTTATTGACTTTCGTATTGTATATTGTCTTTCAGAAAATTATAAAATTGTTATTATTAAAATAATTTAAAGTTGTCCTGAACCAAAAGTAAGTAAAACAGGTTACTTAACAAAGCAAAAGCGTAAATGTCATGAAATGGGAAGAAACTAAAAAAGGATATCAAAACTATCTGAAACTTGAGAAGTCGTTATCTCAAAACTCAGTGGCAGCTTATATTAATGATGTGAATAAGCTGGAAGGTTTTTTGAGCGAGACGTACACAAAATTAACTCCAGACAAGGTCAGACTGGTTCATTTAAAAAGATTTGTCGAGTGGTTGAATGAAAAGGGTGTAAGCCCCAGGACGCAGGCCCGGACTATTTCCGGAATCAAATCCTATTTCAAATATTTACTCATTGAGGGCAAGATAAAAAGTGATCCTACTTCGTTGCTGGAAGCTCCGAGAGTTGGCAGGAAACTTCCTGATATCCTGACCATCGAAGAAATTGACACCCTGATTGACGCAGTTGATATTGAGAAACCTGAAGGACAGCGGAATAAAGCCATGCTTGAAACCTTGTACAGTTGCGGCCTCCGGGTATCCGAACTGGTGAACCTGAAAATCACCAATCTCTTTTTCGACCAGGGATTTATTAAGGTTGAAGGAAAATCCGGTAAAGAAAGATTGGTCCCCATCAGCAAAAACGGAATTACTGAAATTACGAAGTACCTGGAGGGATATCGTAAAACCTTGAAAATAAAAAAAGACAGTGAGAATATATTGTTTCTGAACAGGCGCGGCGGAAAACTTAGCCGGGTAATGATCTTTACCATTATCAAAAACCTGGTTAATATAGTAGGCATTGAAAAAAAGATCAGTCCGCATACGTTCAGGCATTCCTTTGCCACCCATCTGATCAATGGCGGAGCAGACCTGCGGGCCGTCCAGGAAATGTTGGGACATGAATCCATCCTTACTACCGAAATTTACACACACATTGACAAGGAGTACCTGAAATCCACGATTCATCAGTACCACCCAAGGTCGTAAGAAACCTGTTTGAGTCGTTGTCCCAGATCCTGTAAAGTGGAAAGATTTACCCTTTTTGTCTATTTTTTTGTGCGGGTAGAATGCAAATGGTATGTAATATGTCCGGTTTATTAACTAATTGTTTATTTATACGTATAAATATCTACAATCCTGTTTTCTGTAACGTAAATTTAAAAAAAAACCTATTTTTGTTTGCAGTGTACGTATAATCCGGAAGAAATAATAAAAGTATGAAAAAAATAGATTTATCGCAGTATGGTATTTCCGATGTCATCGAAATTGTTCATAATCCGTCTTATGAACAGCTTTTTGAGGAAGAGATGAAGCCGGGTCTTGAAGGATTTGAAAGGGGGCAGTTGACGGAGCTTGATGCTGTAAATGTTATGACCGGGATCTTCACGGGACGTTCGCCTGAAGACAAATACATCGTAGTGGATGATACAACCCGGGATACGATCTGGTGGACCAGCCCGAAAGCGCCAAATGACAACCGGCCGGTTCCTCCGGAAATCTGGGAAGACCTTAAGGTCAACACGGTAAAACAGCTTTCAGGGAAACGGCTTTTTGTAATGGATACCTTTTGCGGAGCCAATGAAGATTCACGCCTGAAAGTTCGTTTTATTCTGGAAGTTGCCTGGCAGGCTCATTTTATAAAAAATATGTTTCTGCGTCCCACCAAAGAGGAACTGGAAGTTTACGGAGAACCTGATTTTGTATCCCTGAATGCATCCAAAACAGTGAATCCAAAATGGAAAGAGCACGGGCTGCGTTCGGAAGTGTATACCGTATTTAACTTAACGGAAAGGATGCATGTGCTGGGAGGAAGCTGGTATGGGGGTGAGATGAAAAAAGGACTGTTTACCATGATGAACTATTACCTTCCCTTACAAGGAATCGCTGCCATGCACTGTTCTGCCAATGTAGGTGAAAAAGGAGATGTAGCGATCTTTTTCGGCCTTTCGGGAACCGGAAAAACTACCTTGTCGACCGACCCGAAACGCCGGTTGATCGGCGATGACGAACACGGTTGGGACGATGACGGCATCTTTAACTTTGAAGGGGGTTGTTATGCAAAAACCATTCACCTTGACAAGGAAGCAGAACCGGATATTTATGGCGCAATAAAACGGAACGCGCTCCTGGAAAACGTTACGGTGGACAAGGATGGAAAAATTGATTTTGATGACGATTCCGTGACTCAAAACACCCGCGTTTCGTATCCGATATACCACATTGAAAATATTGTAAAACCGGTTTCCAAAGCCGGACATGCTGAAAAAGTAATTTTTCTTACAGCCGATGCATTTGGCGTCCTGCCTCCGGTTTCAAAATTAACTCCGGAGCAGACCAAATACCACTTTCTTTCCGGATTTACAGCGAAATTAGCCGGTACAGAACTGGGAGTAACCACTCCGAGACCTACTTTCTCAGCCTGTTTCGGAGAGGCTTTCCTTGCATTGCATCCAACAAAATACGGGGAGGAACTGGTTAAAAAAATGGAAAAACACGGATCCAAAGCGTACCTAGTCAATACCGGCTGGAACGGCACCGGAAAACGAATCTCCATAAAGGATACCCGGGCTATCATCGACCGCATCCTGGATGGTTCAATTGAAAAAGCGGAAACAAAGCAGATCCCGTTTTTTAACCTTGAGGTTCCGGTTGCCTTAAAAGAGGTTGATCCCGGAATCCTTGATCCGCGTGATACCTATGAAAATAAAACTGCGTGGGAAGAAAAAGCCAAAGACCTGGCATTAAAATTCATTGAAAATTTTGAAGAGTATACCGACAACGAAGAGGGAAAAGCACTGGTAGCTGCCGGACCCCAATTGTAGAAAATCTTCAGTATGGTTCCCCGGAAAAATGTCCATATTTTTTTGCTTTTTGTTGCTGCCTCTCTTTTGCTCAGGTTCTATTCATTTTTCCCCGCAATAATAGACCATGACGAATCTACGTATCTGATCATCGGTCGTGATATTGCCATGGGTAAAGACCTGTACGCCGATGTAACCGATACCAAACCGGCAGGGATCTTTCTGATCTATGCTTTTTTCCATCTTGTTTTCGGGTATTCCATCTTTTTAACGCGTCTTGTGGTTTCCATGGTTGTTGCTTTCACTGCCTGGCTGATTTACCATGCTGCTGTTCGTTTGTATGAGGCACGCCAGGCAGCCTTTGCTGCCGGGTTGATCTATATTTTTTATACCTCCGTATGGAGCCAGTTTGGCTTGTCGCCAAATACCGAACAGTTCTTTAATCTGACCACCATAAGTGGCTTTTTGCTCTTGCTGAATCCTAAGAAACAAAACTTCGCCCTGTCAGGTCTGATCTTCGGTGTGGGATTTATGATCAAATACGTCGTGCTTTTCGATTTTCTGTTTCTGGCCGTTTTTTTTCTTGTTCAGGAATGCATTCAAAACCAGTGGAAACTGAAAAAGGTGGGCATCGTTAAATATATCCTCGCCGGTGTAGGATTTTCAGTGCCGTTTTTAGGTGCCAATCTCTATTTTTTCCTGGGGAATCATTTCGAAGCATTTGCCGACATAACCTATGCATTGCCTTTCAGATATGGCAAAGATCCGGATCCTGTGAAATATGTTGTTTTGTTGCTGGATTTTTTAAGCCGTTTTTTACCTCTTTCGTTTATGTTTTTTTATGCGATCTTCTCAAAGTCTTCTGTTTTAAAAAAACATCAGCTTTTCATGTTCCTGTGCTGGATCTCGGGCGTGCTGGTTGCCATGTATCTGCAGGGCAAAAGTTTCGACCATTATACCCTCCAGTTAGTGGTCCCTTTCAGTCTTGTTGCCGGTCTGTTCTTTCATCCGGAACTCACGTGGGACCGGTTCTCCGCTTTTATTTTCGGACGTAAATACGGTTTCTTGTTTCTGGGGGTTTTGGTGCTTGTTGTACAGATTTCCGGAATTACCGGTGTGCTTACTGAAAAGAATCGTCCCCGAAAGATAGCTGCCTATTTAAAAGCAGAAATGGACCCCGGGGATTCCGTTTATTTATCCAATTACTCCCATGTCGTCTATTACCTGTTAAAGAAAGAATGTCCAACCCGGTATGTCCATCCGACCCTTCTTACAAATCCTGAACATGCCCGTGCTTTTGGTATTGATGCAAAAGTGGAAATAGAAAACGTGATGAAATCCCGGCCTGCTTTTGTTGTCCTGAGAGAACCCTATCCCATGATGAACGAGCTTATGGACGGTGAGTACAGCCTCCAAAAAACCTTTTTTGATGGTTCGGTTTCTGTCTTCAAAAGAAGAAACAACGACGGGGAGTAAAGGATGAATCTCCTTTCTGAGAATCTCTTCCAGGGGGTTCTTTGAGGGGAGGGTAAGTTAAGTAAAGTAAAGTTGAAAAGCTCCTTCTGAAAACGCTGAGGGGTGTTCCTTCGTAGTTACGTTTTGTGAGTTCTTCGGAAAGGGTTTGTCCATGAAAACCCGACGCACCCGCTATTCATATTCGCATATCATTGCATAAATTCACATTGGCAAGCAATAAAAAAAATCATTTAAGTTCAGCTAATTTTCAGTGAAAACCAACTGATTTACTACTTTTGCATTCATACATGGCTGGGATAAATCATATGATTGTGCGGCTTTACCGCTGGCGTCTGAGACACATGAGCGAACGGACCCTGATTGTACTTATGAGTATTCTGGTCGGATTCCTGTCAGGCTTTGCAGCGGTACTGATAAAAAATGCAGTTCGTTTAACCCACACTGCGGTTTCATACGTTGTTTCCCCTGAGGGACACAACTATATCTTTGTTGCCTTGCCTTTGGTCGGAGTATTTTTTACGGTATTGTTTGTCCGGTATATCATACGAAAGCCGGTGCGGCATGGAGTGCCGAATGTGTTGCACAGCATTTCCAAAGCCAAAGGACGTTTAAGCAACCATAACCTGTTTTCCTCCATTGTGGCCAGTTCCCTGACGGTTGGATTTGGAGGTTCTGTAGGGTTGGAGGGGCCTTCAGTGGCATCTGGTGCCGCCTGGGCCTCCTGGATGTCAAAGTATTTCAGGCTGAGTTATAAAAATACCATCCTGTTGCTTGCCTGTGGCAGTGCAGGTGCTATGGCAGCCATCTTCAAAGCTCCTATTGCCGCTATTGTATTTGCCGGAGAGGTCATAATGATCGATCTTACCGTATTTTCACTGGTGCCTCTGCTGCTCTCTTCAGCAACAGCTGTGGTAACGTCCTATTTTTTTCTCGGACAGGATGTGTTGTATCCGTTTACTGTTACGGAAACGTTTATTCTGGGCGATTTACCCTACTATATCCTCCTGGGGATCCTGACCGGTTTTGTGTCCATCTATTTTTACCGTACCTATGTGTTCTTCAGTGATTATTTTGACCGTTTTAAGAATTGCTTTGTGAAATTATTAACGGGGGGTATTTTGCTGGGAGCGATTATTTTTCTTTTTCCTGCACTTTACGGAGAAGGATATGAAGCAATCAACTCAGGCTTGGAAGGAAACCTGGACTATCTTTTTACCGGCAGTCTTTTTTATTCCTTCAGGGAAGAGTTGTGGATGGTCTTTTTGTTGCTGTGTTGTGTGACCCTTTTAAAAGTTGTGGCTACCTCCCTGACTTTCGGAGCAGGGGGTGTTGGTGGTGTCTTTGCACCTACCCTGTTTATGGGAGTTAATACAGGATTGATCTTTGTTTTTCTTATGAATACATTTCATATCCGGTCATTGAATACCAATAATTTTGCCCTGATCGGGATGGCCGGGCTGATCGCAGGAGTCCTTCATGCACCCCTCACGGGCATCTTTCTTATTGCCGATATTTCAGGAGGATACAAACTTTTTGTGCCCCTGATGGTCACAGCCACTTTTTCCTATCTGGTCGTTCGCTACTTTACCCCAAGCTCCGTTTATAACTTTCAGCTGGCCAGAAGAAAAGAACTTCTTACCCACGACAAAGATACCAATGTATTACGAATGCTGGAAATAAGAAAACTGATAGAAAATGATTTTGAAGTCTTGTCACCGGATGCAACCCTGGGGGACCTTACCAAAGCGATTGAACGCAACCACAGAAACCTTTTTCCTGTTGTCGACAAAGAAGGGAAGTTGGCAGGTATGCTTAAAATGGATGATGTGAGGCATCTGATCTTTAAAAGGGAATTGTATGATAAAATGAAGTTAAAAGAGCTGATGTATATGCCCGAAGAATATATTTATCCCGAAGACGGTATGGAAGTGGTAGCTCATAAATTTGAGAAAACAGACCGTTTTAATATTGCAGTTATCGAAAAAGATGGCACCTACCTGGGATTTATTTCCCGTGCCAGAGTGTTTTCGAGATACCGAAAGCAAATTGTCGATGTTTCACATGTATAGGGAATAAAATGGATAAACGAAAGAGGATTATTAACCGGATTGTTGCCTGGCGTATCAAACAGATACACGAACGGCATTTTTTATATATCCTCAGCTGTTTTATAGGTCTGTTAAGCGGATTTGCAGCCTTACTGCTAAAGAACCTGATCCACCTTGTAGAGTCAGAATTAACCCACTGGCTTCCTGAAGAAACAGGGAATGTTCTGTTTATTATTTATCCTTTTATAGGAATCATGCTGACTGTACTTTTTATCCGGTATGTGGTTCGGGACGATATAGGGCATGGCGTATCAAAAATTCTGTATGCTTTTTCCAAAAAGAGTGCCAAACTGGAACCCCATAATACGTACACGTCGATGGTAGCCAGTTCACTGACCATTGGTTTTGGAGGATCGGTAGGAGCTGAAGCACCTATTGTTTTGACCGGTGCTTCCATAGGGTCAAATCTGGCGCGCTTGTTTAAGTTGAACTTCCGGGATGTTTCTCTGATGGTTGGCTGCGGGGCTGCCGGCGCAATTGCCGGAATCTTTAAAGCTCCTATTACAGGCATCGTTTTTACCCTTGAAGTGCTGATGCTGGATCTGACCATGGTGCATCTGATACCCCTTCTGATCGCTTCTGTCACAGCAACTTCCGTATCCTACCTGTTTATGGGGGATGCCGTAGTACTAAAATTTGTCCAGGTCCATGCCTTTGAGTTGAATAACCTGATCTTTTATATTATTCTGGGGCTTTTTTCAGGATTTGTATCCCTCTATTTCACCCGGATGGCCATGTTTGTGGAAGGGAAGTTTTCCTTGCTGAAAAAGACCTTCTCAAGAATCCTGGCAGGAAGCCTGATTCTGGGAGTTCTTATTTTTATATTTCCCTCCTTATGGGGGGAAGGATACACCAGTATTGCCCGTATTTTTGATGGCAATGGGGCTGATCTGTTAAACATTTCCCTTTTCTACGGGATGAAAGATAATCCCCTTTGGTTATTGGTTTTTCTTGCCGGAATTCTGATTTTTAAAGTGATCGCTATGTCGGTAACCAATGGGGCAGGGGGTATTGGAGGTATTTTTGCTCCCACTCTTTTTATGGGAGCTGTAGGAGGCTTTTTTGTGGCCAGGCTAATCAATACGGTATACGATGCAGGACTCCCCGAAGATAATTTTGCCCTTGCAGGTATGGCCGGGATGATGGCCGGGGTGATGCATGCGCCCCTGACAGCCATTTTCCTCACAGCTGAAATAACCGGAGGGTACGGACTCTTTATGCCCCTGATTGTAACCTCAACCGTTGCTTATGTGACGATTATGCGCTTTGAATCGCATTCCATTTATACCAAAAGACTGGCTCAGAGAGGAGAGTTGCTTACCCATCATAAGGATAAAAATATTCTCCGCCTGATGAAACTAAGAAACCTGGTCGAAACAGACTTTGAGGTGATCCGCCCCGAAGCAACCCTGAGAGAATTGGTGAAAGCCATTTCCCGATCCCATCGCAATCTTTTCCCTGTAGTGGATCATAAGGGAATCCTCCTTGGAATGGTTAAACTTACCGATATCCGTTCCATAATTTTTGAAACCGACCTGTATGATACGATCTTTATCAGGGATATCATGTATATGCCCGAACATTATATCTCTCCGGATGATAGTATGGAGGAAGCAGTCGAAAAGTTTGAATCCTCAGGACGCTTTAACCTGGCGGTGATTGATCAGGGAAAATACCTGGGATTTATTTCCCGGGCTAAAGTCTTCTCCAGATACCGGAAGAATATCCGTGACTTTTCGGATGATTAACCCTTTTATCTTTTCAGATACCGGATGTGGTAGATATATCCCCCCGTAAAAAGAAGGGTGAAAATAAGATGGGTATACGAAAAGGCATCTGCCCCAAGCCATACCGAAGGAAAGAATAAAAGGACCCCCTGTGCAAGGACATAGATAAATAATCCATCCTTGTGAAGTTTCCATATCCGTATGGCACCAACCAGAGTAAAACAATGCAAAACCATCAAGAGGATAAAAAACAGCGGTGATAAATGTTCTACGGAGTGCATGGAGGAAAAGGTACGAATCCATTCACAGGTTTTTCCAAAAGACAAGGAGGCTGCGAAATACCCCAGAAAAGCGATTCCACTACCGATAAAAGTCAGTATACAAAGGGCTCTCAAAAAAGGTGGGCGGGTTTGTGTTTTCATGGTTCTGTTTTACGGTATATAGCAAAGGTAAAACAAAAGCAGTTTTCCGGTGCGTTTTCTCACGAAGGATTTATATCTGTTTACCAATTCATTTTATCGCATACCGAATGGGTAAAATCGTGTTCAATGGAAATTTGTATTCTTCCGTCGGGTAATTCTACGGAGTGTATACTTCGTGAGTCTGTTTCGTGTAAATAATTTCCATACCGGTCAAATTCAGTCCAGATCGTGGTGTATTCCCATTCATTTTCCCATAAGAGGCGGTATATATATTCCTGGTCGGGCAATCCCAACAAATCCACAACTCCCCCCACCATACTTGTACCCTGCCATGGGTCTGTGGTATGGGCCAAACGGTATTCCCCGCTATAAGTAGGAGCTATGGCAACCGATTTATTATCGGGGCAATATCCTTTCAGGACAATCTGATATTCCTGATAACCGGCTTGTGGTTCTACGGATACTGTTGCACTTCCTTCACAGAAATTATCGATCCTCAGGTCCGGAATGGGTTGCAGGGAGGGATTATTATTCCTGAAAACAAGGGTTACCGGTATGGGAGGGGTATTTTCAACAACAAACGTATCGGGAAAATTGCCGGTGAAAGAAAGGGTGCTTATGAATTCCGGAGGCTCCTGACGGTCATAAACATCTGCTGTAACAGAGAAACTGGAAATGATCGGTGATTGAAAGAAGATTCTTGTTCCCAACGGACATAAAACTTCGTCGGAAGCGCTGATCAGGTGGTAGGAAAATCCCAGGGATGTATAGACGGTATCCGTGCCGGTGATATGATAACCGTAATCTGTTTGTTTTGCGAAACCAAAGTAGGCTGGAACAGGAGTGCCGGTGTAGCTTGCTGACGAAGCGATCACCCCTCCGTTCAGGTCTCCGACAGGAATGCTCCCAACGCTCAGACCAGTGAGAGTTCCTGTTTCCAGCAACTGAAAAAGTACGCTTTGAGAAATGCCACCGATATCCAGCAGGTCAACCCAGGGGGGATAATCCGAAAAGGATTGAAACGTGAGAACAATGAAATTCTCAGGATCAGCATAATAGGCATCCATTGCTTCCGTACTTGATTCAAATAATAACTGCCCATATTGATTTTTATATTTCAAAATGCTGTTCAGGGATATGGAATACTGAATTTCGTATAGGGGATCTGAGAGGGGGGCTGCTTTGAGTGCATCTCCAACGGAGAAAATAAACACAAAGGTTGTATCTCCGTTGTTGATATCCAGCTCTCCCTCCACATTTTTTTCTTCCTGGTCGCTTTGTTTTGATAAATAAAGGTCAACGGTTTTGTATCCAGTTGAAACGAAATGAACCCCTTTGGACATGGGAGAAAATCCCTCAATATCGGCATGTACAACAAATTCAAATGGCTGATATTCAGAAAATTCAACATTCGGATCGAGGGTTAGTTCCAGTTCCCCGACATCGGTGGTGTATCCGGATTTTTTCTTCCCGCCAAAAGTGACAATATCATCGGCATTTCTTCCTGAAAAAGTGACGGTTGCCGGTGAAGTTACCAGACATCCCTCTTTTGCATCGATCAATTTAAAGGTTATGCGGGTAGTGAAAAAGTTCATGTCCATAATCAACAGGGGGATCTCTTCACCGGTTTCCGGGTCTCTGGAGGGATCAAAAAACCCATTGCATCCATACAGAAGAATGAGTGCCAAAAGCCCTGAGGAAAAAAATAGTGCTTGCTTTTTCATGTAAAAGTTCATGTCCTTCTTTTATAGTGTTCTCCAAATAAAATCCGGGATTTTCCGGATTTTTTGCATTCCAGAGTTCTTTTTAATCCCGTTTTAAAAGTATAAAAGATATTCCACATCGTAAAACAGGGTAGATCCGGTATCGTTTCAATTGATTTTCAAATAATTCTTTCTGGCCATGATCCGGATCCGCAGTAGGAGCAAGCAACCCCGACGCATCCAGGAATACTTCCTGTTTACCCATATAATAAGCTCCCAACTCAAGATTCACAGCAACTCGGTTATTCCAACCAGCATGGCGCCCGAACCCGATTCCTGTATAGGGAGATAAAGGAAAACCGGGTTTAACCTGGAAAGTAAAATCGCCAATTTTATCCGGAGGAATCTGAATATCCCCATAATTCAGGTTGCTGGTTGCCTTTCCGCTAAATACGGAGTTCATCAAATGATATCCGAAACCTCCGGTAAGGTATACTTTTTTAAACAGATAATAATCCCCCAGTATCGATATACTTCCTGTTCGGTAATGCAAACTGGCATCGTAGCAAATATTGTTTTCAGTAAAATCTAAATCATAGATGAATTTCAGCTTTTCATATTCTCCCCGCACCATAAATTTTTTGTTTACGATGTAAACAAGCGATCCGCCAAATCCGTTGGTAGAGGCATGTCCCGCCAATGCAATTCCTGTGTATTTCTTTTTTGTATTCTTTTCGAGCTCAGGATCATCCCCGTGTGAGAAGCTGTAACAACCCAACAACAGAAAACAAAAGATCATTATTCTACCCATCCGAATATTCAATAAAACAGTTAAATAATTGGCTTTTAAAGATATAAACTTTGCAAGGGATGAACGAAGGGCCAGGGTGCAATTTTGCCTTTGTGTTGATAAAATGGGGGATTGTTCATAACTTTTCGTTACCCCGGAAGATTAATGACCTGTCTATCCCGGAAAGAATCCCTTCGGGATCGGGAAAACGAAGATTTCGTGAAGGGTATTTTCTGAAGATGTTTTTGTATTATTGTTACGGATGTAAAAGGGAAGGAAGCGATGGATTTTACACTGGTTTCAGATTATAAGCCAACGGGAGACCAGCCTGAAGCTATAGAGCAATTGGTTGAAGGGATCAACCGGGGGGACCGTTATCAGGTGTTGTTGGGGGTAACCGGCTCAGGGAAGACGTTTACCATGGCCAATGTGATTGAGAAAATACAACGTCCAACGCTGATCCTGAGCCATAACAAAACCCTGGCTGCCCAGTTGTACAGCGAAATGAAACAGTTTTTCCCTGATAATGCAGTGGAGTATTTTGTTTCCTATTATGATTATTACCAGCCTGAAGCATACCTTCCGGTTACCGACACCTATATCGAAAAGGATCTTTCTATAAACAAGGATATAGAAAAATTAAGGCTGAGCTCCACTTCAGCTCTGTTGTCAGGCAGGCGGGATGTGATCGTCGTCTCCTCGGTGTCGTGCCTCTACGGAATAGGCAATCCGGAGGATTTTCATGCCAATGTTACGGAGGTTTCTGTGGGACAGGTTATTGCGAGGAACGCTCTTCTTCGGAGCCTTGTGGATGCGTTGTATTCCCGTAGTGAGGTCGATTTTCAGCGGGGAAATTTCAGAGTAACAGGCGATACCGTGGATGTCTTCCTGGCCTATGGAGATATTGCTTACCGTATCCTCTTCTGGGGCGAGGAAATTGAAGAACTCTATTCGTTTGATCCGGTATCAGGGCATAAAATGGAAAGTTTTAAAAGCATCACAATCTATCCGGCCAATATTTTTGTGACTACCCCGAAGCGGATGCATGGGGCTATACGTCAGATCCAGGATGATCTGGTCGCACAGATTGATTATTTCAAAGAGACAGGAAAATTCCCGGAAGCAAAACGCATTCAGGAAAGGGTTGAGTATGATATGGAAATGATGAAAGAACTGGGTTATTGCCCGGGAATAGAGAATTATTCACGATATTTTGACGGCAGATCACCCGGAACCAGACCCTTTTGCCTGCTTGATTATTTTCCCGGTGATTTTTTATGCATCATTGATGAAAGCCATGTAACCCTGCCGCAGGTACGGGCAATGCATGGAGGCGATCATTCCCGGAAAGTGACCCTCGTGGAGTATGGATTCCGTCTGCCTGCTGCGATTGATAACCGCCCTTTGAGATTTGAAGAATTTGAAAACCTGGTTAGCCAGTGTATCTATGTGAGTGCTACACCTGCCGATTATGAGTTGGCACGTTCCGGGGGGGTGGTGGTGGAACAACTGATCCGCCCTACCGGATTGCTTGACCCTAAAATTGATGTACGCCCCTCAGGAAACCAGATCGATGATCTTCTGTATGAGATAAATCAGCGGACAGAAAAAAATGAACGCGTATTGGTGACAACCCTCACAAAACGCATGGCTGAGGAACTGAGCAAATACCTTGCAGACATGGGGGTGGTGAACCGGTATATTCATTCGGATGTTGATACCATGGATCGGATCGAGATCATGGAAGGTTTGCGCAGAGGCGATTTTGATGTGTTGGTTGGGATCAATCTGCTGCGTGAAGGCCTCGATTTACCCGAGGTGTCACTGGTAGCAATCCTCGATGCCGATAAAGAAGGATTCCTGCGATCCGAGCGCTCCCTGACACAAACGGCCGGGAGGGCAGCGCGTAATCTGAACGGTCAGGTTATCATGTATGCAGATAAAATTACTGAATCCATGAAAAAAGCTATCGATGCAGCAAACTACCGGCGCGAAAAACAGATGAAATACAACGAAGAAAACCATATTATACCTGCTCAGATCATAAAACCTACACGGGAAATTATCGGTTACGAATGGCGGAGTGATAAACAAAAGAACTATACAGGGGGAATGGAAAATCCCGATATCGCAGCTGATCCTGTGGTTCAATACATGGACACCGGAGCCCTGGAAAAAGCAATTGAAAACACAAAAAAACAGATGCAGGTTGCCGCTAAAGAACTGGACTTTATTGAAGCGACCCGTCTGCGCGACGAAATGTACAGGTTGCAGGAGTTGCTGAAAAAGAAAGAAAAAAAGAAGAAGCGATGAACAAGTGAAGCTCCGGGACTCTGCTGAAAAGGAAAATCATTGATTCATCCGACGAAATGTGCCATCCTGGTTCGACAGGCTTATTCTGCTGTCTGCAGAATCCTGGAAATATGTTTCCAGAATCGTTTGTGAAACCGTACGCTTTGTTTCCCGATCAGGTTGTTGTACGTCTCAGGGGTGTCGTCCGGGTGAAATTTTCTTTTCTCCCTGTCTTCATATAATGCCGGCACTTCGGGGTGGAACTGAATCCCAAAAACATGGGGGTATTTCGAATGGGCTATCCCTTCGATAATTTTTCCATCCATTGATAAGGCCGTTATTTCCAGATTTCTACCCATTTTCTCAACCGCCTGGTGGTGGCTGCTGTACACCCGGGGGTGCTGTTTTTTGTTCAGCTTTAGGGTGCTACCGAAAAAAGGGTGGTTCGTGAATTGAATGCAGTGAAAGTTGATGCCCATCAGCAAGGAATCTTTAACAAGTTCCTGCCAGTAATTCCGGTGCAGATTGTCTCTCTCTGATTTCAGAATTTCTTGCGGCCCTTCTATACCGTATATTTCTGCCGGAATATCCTGGACCAGCGTTCCTCCGGTGGCAACATTAAGGGTTTGCATCCCCAGGCAAAATCCGGTGATCAGATAGCCGGGATTGTTTTCCAAAAGAGGAGCATAGGTTTCATCCTGATAACCACCCAGCAGATGAAACAGAAAGGAAACTTCAAAATAGTGCCTCACCGGATCTGTAACCAGCGCATACCGGTTTTCCTCCCCGTAAACTGCCGGGGGCAGATCCGGCCCTCCAAAAAAAAGGATGCCGGTCGAGTGGGTGAAAATGGTTTTAAAATCATTTGTGGCTGCATTCACAGTAAACAGGTTGTCTGGCTGCAACAAACCGCGTACTTCATGCAGGTAAAAGTTCTCCACCCTGTTTTCAATAAGATAATCCCGGGTTTTCGAAAAGTCGTAATTCTGCCCTTCGTGATATACCCCTACAAATTTTACTTTTTTCTGATTGATATCCAGAATCTTATTGGTAAGAAAAAACTGAATCGCCAGAATGTTCTTCACCGTTGGATTGGTAAGAATAACATACCGGCTTTGTGTGTCAAAATCTTCACGGAAAAAATTCTGTGCAATACTGGATATCGCGACAAAAAAGATAAATAGAAGCAACCCTGTTCGTTTCATTGGAATAACCTGCGGTGTTAATGAATCCTTATTTATATACTTTACCTGCAATGGGTACCTCAGCTCTGTATTGAGGTGTCCGGTTAAAATTACTCATTTTTCAGGGATACGATCTGGTTTCATTGAGGTTATTTGCAATAATTTTTCTTTTCGAAGGATATAGTTTTTTATTTTTTATGTAAATTGCTATCTATCGAAAAAAACAGGTACATGTCATTTAAAATATTTATGTTGCAGTTCCTGGGCCGGATTCATCCTACGGAAAAAATCGAAGCCGGACGCCGGAAACTCCTGAACGATTACCACGAATTTCAAAGGGTCAGAGAATCACAGGAGCTGAAAGATTTTCTGGAGCTTGAAAAATACATTCATTCAGAGGAATTCAGGCAGAAGAAGAAAAAGATGAAAGGACTCCGGTTTAAAGGAACTACGGAGTATAACCAGCTGCACGAGTTTTTAAAATTGTCAAAAACAAAACACATTAGAAGGTATCTTGCAGTGGAAGGCTCGGCCGAATTAAAAAGGTATGAGAACGTAAAGGATTCAGAAAAACTGACCGAATATTTCAGGCTGAAGGATTATGTGGAAGACGGAGTGTACCGTAGAGAAAGAGATGAAATAAAAAAACAGGTGTTTAAAGGATCGTTGGAGCAGAAACATTCCCGGGAGTTTAAAAAACTGGAAAGGTCAAAAGGGATCAAAGCCTGGCTGGAACTGGAAGCATCACAGGAACTGAAAGACCATGAGGCTTTTTCCAGATCGGAAATAATGAAAAAATACCTGGAACTCAGAGATGTTTACGGTAAAACGAAAGAACAGGAAAAAGAATACAGAAGACTCAGAAAAGATCCCCGGATAAGAAAGTATTTCAGGTTTGAAAAATCAAAGAAACTGAAACTTTACCATGAAACCAGTGGAAGGTATCAATTGAAAAGGTTCAACGAATTAAACGAACTGGTTCATTCGGAAGATTTCAGGCAAAAAAAAGCCTGGCTTGAAGACAGGAAAAAATATGAACGGAGTGAAGCCCATAAAAAATATGTACGCTGTAAACAACTGGCAGCTGACGGGGATGTAAAATTTTTTCTTTCATGGAGTAATTCAAAGGCCTACAAGAACTACCTGGATGTAAAAGATTCATTTGATCTGATAAGGTACCGGGAACTGAAGGAGCTGACTGGTACCGGGGAATTTAAGAAACGCAGGGAATATCTTGAGGATAAGAAGAAATGGGAAAAATCAGAGGAGTATGCAAAAGAGCAGGAGTATATGAGAAAAAAAGAACTCCCGCATCTGGTTCGTTATTTTTCGTATAAAGACGGAAAAGCCTTTGATATTTTCAAAAAATGGGAAGTTGTTTTGGATGAAAAGTTTGAAAAAACGGACTGGGATAAAAACAGATGGTCTCCTCTGAGCTATTGGGCCCAAAAGCTGGTAATGGAGAATTTTTCGCAACCCGGAGATCTGCAGTGTTTTACGAACGGTAAAAATATAAAGACTGGGAAACCGGGATGTATCATTCAGGTTCGTAAGGAGAATGCTCCCGGTAAACGTTGGAATCCGGCAGTTGGTTTTGTTCCAGAAGAATTTGCATATACCTCTGGTTTGTTATGTTCGGCCGGCAGCTACTGGTTTGATCAGGGATGGATTGAGGTAAAAATCAAATTTAATCCTGTAAAGGAAGTAATTAGCTCCGTATACCTGGTTGGAGAAAAAGCATCTCCTCAGATCAGTCTGTTGGAAATGGGATCGGGGAACCGGATCGGAGCATTGAGGTTGAAAAACGGATCAGTAGATTTTGAGGGGATCTCCCTTTCCGTCCTGAAGAGAGGTAAATACTATCTTTTTGGAATCAGACGGGATTCTCATACCATTTCATTTACAATCAATGAAAAGGTGGTTTATAAAATGCCTTCTGAGGGATTTCAGTTTTCCGGCTATCTGAACTTTGCAACCATTGTACTCCACGAGATTCCGGGATCAGCTTTGCCGGTGGATTTTGAAATCAGCCGGGTAACCTGTTACAGGGAAAAAAGGACAGCCTGACGGATCAGAATCCCCGTTTATTAAAAAGAATGTATCCGAAATTCAGGGTCAGGTAAAATTTGGTATCGGGCTTTTCATAATAACTGGCGACGATACTGACCGGTCCGACACCGGTTTGGTATACCAGTGCTCCCATCCCCTGGAAATAGAGCTTGTCAATCACTTTTCTGCCTTTAACAACCTTATTTTCTTCATTCGCTGTTAACTGATTGATTGGTGCGAAATAATACCCTTCCATTCGCAGATGGATCTGGTCGGTAAAATTGAGGATGGTTTTTACCCCTCCGGCAAGGTATTTATTGGCATGAAATGCGCCGATAAACATGGATTTGCTTTGCGGAGTCGGATAAAACCCGGGAGCAGCCAGCATGGTGGACGTATAGTTCGTAAAAGGTTTTTTATTGCTGAAAACACCCTCAACTCTGGTTCCTAACGTCAGAAACCTCGTAAGGGTATAGTATTTATCGTGGATTCCATGAAACAGGAAATAACGGTGGTTCTGTGATGTCTCTACCGTAACAGCTGAGGTACTCCCCGGAACATTCTTCTCTTTGCCATCGATGTATTTGAATGAAAAGGACTGAAAGATTCCTTCGGTTGCATATTGTTTGTAATTCAAGGAGTTGCTTTCAAATTCTATTTGAGAAACAAAGGAATTGAAGGTTGTTTCATCCGGAATATCCTCTTTCAGGAATATTTTGGTCTGGTAATATTCATCGTTGGACCGGGCAAAAGCAACTCCTGCACTCAGTTTATTATGAACGCCCACGGGGAGTCCAATTTCCAGGCGGACATTGTTTTCATCCTGGATAATATAGGGAGGTCTGACATCCTCAAAGAACAATTCTCCGCTGGTTGAAAAGAAATCCCACCGGTTCAGGGTTGAATAGGCAGAGAGATAGAAGGGGAGTTTGGTGGGAAAATCAATCCGGCCACCGAATTTAAAGGAGCTGTAAAAACGCCCGAAAAAAAGATTTGAGCTGAATGTATACGAACGGTTCTTGAATAACCGGTAATCCAGGTTAAAATATCCCTGGTTGGTTGGCCTGGTTGAAATGTTGCCTCCGATTTTAACTTTCAGTTTTTTTTCCGGTTCTACTTTCAGGTGGATGTCAAAATTTCCTGTGACTTCATTGAAATAAGCAATGGGACGCATGGATTTTATCTGTTCATCAGCCACCAGTTTGAAATATTCTTTTTTCAGCTCTTTCAGTGTAATCAAATCCTGCCGGTGTTTTATGGACTGAATAATATATTTTCGTTGGGTAGCGTCTTCCACTCCTTCGACCTGAATATTTCTGAAGAGAAGTTCGGGCTTCCGGTTGTTAAACTCTGTTCTTCTGAGGTCAACTTCTTCTTTGGGAACCCGTCGGCTGATCCTTTTTTTAATGCTGTCGATCAAGGCAAAAGCAGTGCGGGTTCCCTGTCCCTGTATGAAGTCTAATTTTTGAAAATCCAGCAGGTCAATGTTTTCTAATTTTGTTTCCATGAAAATTCCTTCTTCGGGTAATACCTGGTAGTTGGTCGGGCTCATGATCAGATTGGTGAGTTGTTCCACCAGATCGTCTGATGCCGGTTTTCTGTTTTCTTTGGCTACCTTATGTCCGATAATGATATCCGGATTAAATACCTCCTTCATCACATCCACAGGAAAGTTATTGTAGATGCCTCCGTCAAAAAGCAAGGTCCCCTCCACGGTAATGGGTTTGAAATAGAGCGGAACCGTCATGGATGCCCTGATTGCTTCTCCGAGGTCTCCCTTTTCCATAATGATCTGCTGGTTATTGTATACATCGGCGGCGACACAACGGAAAGGCACCAGCAGATTGTCGAAGTTGTAATTGCATACGGCATTGGTTGAAGCAAGCAGTTCCATAAAAGCAAAATCCATCTGTTCCTGAGGAATCATGTGGGAGGGGGGAAGGATCTTGAGCTTTTCTTTATTTAACTGGAACTTGATTTCCAGCCAGTCAGGTGCCGGAACCTCCTTTTTGAAGAAGTAACGGTATTCTTCCTGAATCTGTCCGGTAGACCAGAAATAAAAATCTTCTGAACGAAAGAGGTCTTCCATCTCATCGGGAGAATAGCCTGCAGCATATAAGCCTCCGATAATTGCTCCTATGGAAGTTCCGGTAATATAATCAATGGGGATTCCATTCTCTTCAAGCACCCTTATTACCCCGATGTGGGCCAGCCCTTTGGATCCTCCTCCGCTCAATACAAGCCCCACCTTTTGTGCACAAACAAAGGGTGTAATCAGGAAGATGATGCTTATGAAGGCTAAAATTCTTTTCATGGCATGTATAGAATCAGCCAAAGGTACAAAATACATCCCCGTTGTACATAATTTCCGGAAATTATTTTTGCTTCCGGATGAGATCTTTTATGTTAACCCATGCTGATAATGCGAGGGCTGCCAGGTAACAGACCAGGGTTGCCTGGTCTGCCATCCGGCTGGTTACTTCCAACCCGAACGTTCTGTTAACCAGGTATTGGGTGTAGGAGGTTTCCACAGGCGGGTTGCCCAGGTGTGCAAGAACATTCCAATGCCAGTCCGTAAGAGGACAGTACCCGTATCCATAAAAAAAACCAAGTACCAGCCACGATAGTCCCGTTAAGGTCAACAAAGCAAGGTTCCATTTGCGCAGCGGCCGGAAGATCCATCCAAACAGGTTAAACACAATAACCACCAGATGAAAGACCACAAAAAAAATATCAAGGAAATGATATCTGTCCATTTTGATCCATTCAGGTAAAACGATCTCCGCAAAAGGTTAGCCGGACAATTTCTTTAAAAGGTTTCTTGCTTCCCGGAAGGTTGTCAGATGATATTTTGCCATGGTTTTATCAATTCCCACCTTTAGGGTTACAGCTGAATCAGGAAGTTCTTCATACAAATGTTCATCGGTATAGTCATCGCCTATGGCCAAAACAAAATCTGCAGGATTTTCATGCAGGTATTCTCTCGCAGCAGTTCCTTTATTCAGGTTTATATTTCTTATTTCCAGGCATTTGTTTCCGTCAAATACCACCAACTGGAGGTTTGCGGTCATGGAGCTGAGTTCATCTTTTAATTCCACAGCCCTTGACAATGCCAGGTCCGGGTCCGTATTGCCGTAATGCCAGGCAAGCGAATTGGTTTTTTCCTCGAACCGGCTGGCCGGTGTCCGGTCGGTATACGCCTGAACAATAGGGAGCACCTGTTTTTTCCACTCATTGTTCAGGTACGTGTTCTCCGTAAACTGCCAGTTGTTGCCCGGTTTTTTGATCCAGATCCCATGCTCTGCTATCAGGATGTAGTTCTGCGACGAGAACCATTTATCAAAATAATTCTTATTCCTGCCTGTTACAAGAACGACATCCGTATGATCGGTGTGAGCCAGTTTATCAAGGATCTGATAAAGTTCCTGGTCAGGACGGGTTTTAAGATGATTTTTTTCCAGGTTTACCAGGGTGCCGTCGTAATCCAGAAAAAGCACCCTTTTTTCGGCTTTTTTATAGGCTTTGAGGATCCGGTCCTGAACTGCCGGGGTAACCTCCCTGGATACATACTTTTTCTGAACAAGGGACATGGCTTCAAGGGCATTGATAAATTCCGAAGCCCATCGTTTTACATCATACCGCTTGATTCGATTCTGAAGAAGGGTTATGGTTTCTTTTTGTTCATCAGCCGGCATCTCCAATGCCTGTTTAATTGCATCGGCAATCTCGTTTTTATTGTGGGGATTAATATTGAGGGTTTCACTCATCTCTTTAAAAGCTCCTGCCATCTGGCTCAGGATGAGTACCCCGGACCCATCAGACCGTGTAGCAATAAATTCTTTGGCTACCAGGTTCATGCCATCGCGAACCGGGGTAATTAACGCTACATCACAGGAATGATATAATTCAATAAGATTCTCGAAGGGCAGAGACCGGTAAAAATACCATACCGGAGTCCAGTTGACAAACGAGTATTTCCCGTTTATTCTCCCCACAAGTTCATCAATCTCGCTTTTCATCACCTGATATTGCTCCACATTGATGCGTGAAGGTACTGCCAGCAAGATCAGGGTCACTTTTCCCTGGTATTCCGGATATTTATTCAGAAAGTGTTCATAGGCCCTCAGGCGGTGAGGAATCCCCTTGGAATAGTCGAGACGGTCAATGCTAAGGATCAGCTTCCTGTCAGGCCCTTCCTGGTAATATTTATCAATCTCGGTTTTTAGTTCAGATCGTTTGTCCAGTGGTTTTTGCCTGCTTTCCAGGGAAGCCTGATAAAATTTTTCGTAATCAATTCCCATGGGGAAAGACTCCGTTTTAGCAATCCGGTTGACCATCCGGATCTGGTTTATATAGGTATTGTACCCAAATAACCGGCGTACCGAACTTAAAAAGTGCCTTTCATAATCGTAGGTATGAAAACCGATAAGGTCAGCTCCCAACAACCCCCCAAGGATCTCTCTCCGCCAGGGTAACACACGGAATAACTCGTAGGAGGGGAAGGGGATATGCAGAAAAAATCCAATCAACGCATCGGGAACCTTGTCCCGGATCATCTGTGGAAGAAGCATCAGATGGTAATCATGGATCCATATCTTATCTCCCGGCTTCACATATTGGATAATTTCATCTGCAAACTTCTGATTGACTTTAATGTATGCATCCCAGTACCGGTCTTCGTAATGGACATACTCCAGGAAATAGTGAAACAGAGGCCAGATTGTTTTGTTGCTGAACCCTGAGTAATACAACTCCTTTTCCTGCCTGGAAAAATAGACCGGATGGCATTTCTCCTTTTTAAGAATTTTCTCAATTTCCTTTCGGGTTTGATCATCGGTTTCTGATTTTTCAAAGCCGGGCCACCCGAACCATTTGCTCCGGTATTTTTTATATACCGATTTCATGCCGGTTGCCAATCCTCCGACACTTGGAATTACCTGAATATTGTCTTTTTCTGCCTGAATGTTCAGCGGCAGCCTGTTTGAAGCGATGATTAATCTTTCCATATTCTTCAGTTTCTAACCACGATTAATTCTGTATACCCGGATTCCCGTTTTTTGGTTACATCGGAGCGTCCGTTCTTCTGCCAGGTATACCTTTCAAACAGGGATGAGAGGGGAATTGTTTATAAGCAGAGAAGAAATGGATCAATGGATCAGTCCCGCTTCATTTCAATCAGCGGGATCAATAAAGATCAATATAGATATGGATCAATGGGATTGAGTTGTCGTGGTTATCCACTCGCTGCGCTCGCGTTGGATACTTGATACTGGATAATTGATACTGGATACTTGATACTGGATACTTGATACTTGATACTTGATACTGGATGCTGGATACTTGATACTGGATACTGGATACTTGATACTTGATACTTGATACTGGATACTGGATACTTGATACTGGATACTGGATGCTGGATACTTGATACTGGATACTGGATACTTGATACTTGATACTGTATACTTGATACTGGATACTTGATACTTGATACTTGATACTTGATACTGGATACTGGATACTTGATACTGGATACTTGATACTGGATACTTGATACTTGATACTTGATACTGGATACTGGATGCTGGTTAATGGTTACTGGGGGTTTTGTTCAATTAAGTGTGTCATTTGATTTCAGACCTAATCTCTTTGATATTAATTGCTGTTTTAATAAATTTGAAGAAAAATAAAAAATGAAAACACAACAATACAACAGAACATACAATATTCCATTTTATTTCAATGACTTGCTTAAGCTTATAAAGTCGTTACCTATCCAGGATAAGCTAAAAATAGAAAAAGAATTGGAAAAAGAAACTTTGCATTACCGGTCACAGCGGCTCTCAAAAAAAATAAAAGAAAATTCGCTTACTATGGAAAATATTGTAGCTGAAATCTCAGAATACAGGTCAGAAAAAAAATGAAACAGGAAGTCATTATTCTTGATACGAATATCTGGATCAGTTACCTTTTATCAAAAAAATACCATCATCTGATTAAATTAATCCTGGATAATCATCTTGAAATAGTAACATGCAAATATCTGGTTACAGAATTTACGCAAGTACTTCAACGAAAAAAATTTAAAAAATACATCGGGAAAAACGAAGTTGATGAAGCTGTTAAAATACATTTAAAAATATGTAAATTCATTCAACTCGAATTGAAGGCAAAAAAATTAACCGACATAAAAGACAATTACTTACTGGATCTTTACAAAGCATCAAATGCAACAATACTGGTAACTGGCGATAAACAACTCATCACTGAAGCATCAAAGCTCGGGGTGAATATCATCACCCTCATACAATTTAAGAATTCATTAAGCTAAACCTTTTACAGAATAATTAAATAATATTGTGAACACTAAACAACAACATGATCCTGTTAAGATTCCGGGGTTCTTCGGTTTTTCTTTTTCTGAGCGATCTTCTTTTTTTCTTCCAGCCGTTTTAGTTGCGATGCGATGGTTGGCCGGGTTTTTTTACGTTTTTTACGGGGAGTCAGGGCCTTTGTCAGGAGTTCGTAAAAACGATGTATCACCACTTCCTTGTTTTTAAGCTGGGTACGTTCCGACTGGCTAACCAGCAAAAGCTCTCCTTCGGTATTGATCCGGTTCCCAAGAACGGTGTGGATCTGTTTTTTTTCCTCCTCCGTAAGCAACAGGGATGAATTGACAGAAAAACGTAATTCTACCCGGGTATTCACCTTATTCACATTCTGTCCTCCCGGCCCGCTGCTACGGGAGGTTGTGAATACAAATTCGGGGGTGAAATTTCTTTCTTCAGACATTTACCTTCGGTTCATCTCAAGGCGGGAACGGTATCGTTTTTTTGCCTCTTCAGGGTCTGCATCGGCATCAATATAGATTCTTGTTTTAAAATCAATGATGACTTCCTGCATCTTTGACAGATCAGGGGACTTAAAATTTGTTTGTTTCCTTGCATGCATCATACTAAACTCCTTTTCTTTATTTGTCCTTAAACATGGACTGGCTTCCATCCTGCAATCTGTACGTGAAATTACAGTTTGCTGACTTTTGTAATCCTCAAGGCCTTTCTTCAAAAATTAAATCCGTCAGAGGATTATTTATCCTCCGAAACTATTTTCAGTGATTTAAAAAAGTCAAACCCTGAATCCTTTCAGCATAGATTTTGGATAGCCGGGCGTGAATGTACAAAAAATATACCAGAATTCCTCTTAATTAACAGAATTTAACCTCAGCCGTCCGGGCTAACGATGGAAATGTACTATTCCTCCGGGCTTTAGTTTGCAGGTATAGTGGTAGTTATGCTGTGTGTCTCCTGCCTCATGGCTGGAATTTGTTCATATTCTACGGGCTATGAGTACAACGTTATTATCAACTTCTTTACTCCCCCGGAAGATTGGTGACCCCACCGGGATTCGAACCCAGATCGCAAGAACCGGAATCTTGTATTCTGTCCATTGAACTATGGGGCCTTCCCTCAAAGGCCACAAAAATATGAAAATCTTTGTTTAAGCGAACAATATACCGTAGATTTATTAACAGAAACCCTTTTAAGATGGTCAATATTTTTTTCAACAACTCGTTTACCGAGTGAATCAAATGGTTATTTTTGCATTATTAATGCGTGTATGGAAACAAAACAAAACCTGGAGAAATACCGTTCTTTTTTTGAGTCGTACTGTGATACGTTCAGGGGACTTAATGCCGAACAGCGAAGGAATTTCGAAATTAAAAAAGGGCATTCCTATCGTGTAGCCTCACTGATGCAGGATATTGCCAACGAACAATGTCTGCCTGAAACGATAAAATCAATGGCCTATGCCACTGGTTTGTTTCATGATATAGGCTGGTTTCCGCAGATCATCCGACATAGTACTTTTACAACCCCCACAGACGACCATGCGGCTCTTTCTGTGGAGGAACTTCATAAACACAGGTGGACCGATATGATCAGCAGTTCCCTTGCTGAAACAGCAGAAAAGGCGATTTTTAATCACAATAAGTACGAGGTTCCCAAAGGTCTTTCTCCTGAGGAAACCTTGCTCACCCATCTTTTGCGAGATGCCGATAAGCTGGATATACTGGACGTACTATGCACGTACTATGAGAACAAAGAGGAGGACCCCAATCATACCCTGACCTGGGGAATGCCGGACGGTCATAAAATATCGGATGAGGTGGCAAAATACCTGAAAAAGCACAAACAGGTACCAAAAGAAGCCGTAAAAAACAAACACGACAGTAAGGCGCTTCAGATGTCGTGGGTCTATGACATCAACTTCAGGGCTTCCTTTCAGATGCTGAACAGGAAACGATACATCGAAAGGATTTACCAGTACCTGCCTAAATCGGAAGTGGTGATAGAGTTTTACCGGGATATTAAAATACACATTGAAAACCATATTTCTTCCTGATGCAAAAATCTTTTCAGATAGCTACCGATAAGCACAACGGATTATATGATATTACCCGGCAGGTTGAGGGTATTGTTGCATCGTCAGGCATCCAAAGCGGGTTGGTGAATGTGTATGTTCAGGGAGCAACAGCCGGGATCATGATCCAGGAAAACTGGGATGAATCCGTTCAGAACGATGTGGTAACGCTTTTCAGAAAGCTGATCCCTTCCGGGGTGTGGGAACACGACATGCAGGACAACAATGGAGATGCCCACCTGAAAGCCGGTATCGTAGGGCCGGGAGAAACCATTCCAGTGATAAACGGTAAAATGGGCCTGTCGACCTGGCAGAACATCTTTCTGTGTGAATTTGACGGCCCCCGTAGTAAACGGAATGTGGTCGTTACGCTGCTGGAAACCGGGAAAGAGTGAATCCCGGGGAGTTCCGAATATGATCATTCGCGGATCTGCTAAAAAAATAAACCATACATACGATGAGACGAATTCTGTATTTCTTTCTTTCAGCTATTCTTTTGGCTGGCTGCAGTCAAACACCCCCTCCGGAACCCATGGGTGCAGTGCCCGGTGCAAGGCAGCTGGCATGGCACGAAGCGGAGTTTTATGCTTTTGTTCATTTTAATATGAACACCTTCACGAACAAAGAGTGGGGGTATGGCGATGAAAAACCAACACAGTTTAATCCCACTCAACTTGATTGCCGGCAGTGGGCCCGGGTCTGTAAGGAGGCAGGCATGCACGGGATCATCCTCACAGCCAAACACCACGATGGTTTTTGTCTGTGGCCTTCCCAATACACCAGGCATTCCGTAAAAAATTCACCCTGGAAGAACGGAAAGGGAGATGTGGTACGGGAACTTTCGGAAGCCTGCAGGGACTACGGACTGAAAATGGGTATCTACCTCTCCCCGTGGGACCGCAATCATCCCGATTACGGGAAACCGGAATATCTGACCTACTACCGGAACCAGTTGCGTGAACTGCTGACAAATTACGGCGATATCTTCGAAGTATGGTTCGACGGAGCAAACGGAGGGACTGGATGGTATGGCGGAGCAGATGAAAACCGTAAAATTGATAACCGTACCTATTACGACTGGGAGAATACCTGGAAAATGGTCCGTGAACTACAACCCGGTGCCTGTATATTCAGCGACGGAGGACCGGATGTGCGGTGGGTCGGCAATGAGAAAGGGTATGCCGGGGAAACCAACTGGTGTACACTGAACCGCAAGGATTTTGCTCCAGGTGTGGTTCCCGACCTGAAGTTTCTTCAGCAGGGTCAGGAGGATGGGACCCACTGGGTTCCTGCGGAAGTGGATGTATCCATACGCCCGGGATGGTATTACCATCCTGAGGAAGACAACCAGGTGAAAACACTGGAGACATTGCTCAATATTTATTATGCATCGATAGGAAGAAATGCCAACCTGCTTCTCAATTTTCCTGTAGATCCACGGGGATTGATTCATGAGAAGGATGTGGAACAGGTTTTGAAACTGGCAGAGACCCTACGGGCAGATTTTGCAGTTAATCTGGCTTCCGGAGCAAAAATAACCGCCTCAGAAATTCGTGGCAGGAGATCAACCTTCGGAGCAGAAAATGTGCTTGACAGGAATAAAGAAACTTACTGGGCTACTCCTGACGGACAAACAACCGGTTCCCTGACCATAGATTTTGAAAAACCTACTCTCTTCAACCGCTTTATGGTTCAGGAAGATATATCCCTCGGACAGCGGGTTCAGGCGTTTACCCTGGAAGCCTTTTCAGAGAATGAATGGCACAAGATCACCACAGCAACAACCATCGGGAATAAACGAATTGTACGATTTCCGGATGTGACAGCCACAAAACTCCGGTTCAGCATAACAGCTTCAAAAGCCTGCCCGGTGATCCGGGAACTGGGAGTTTATAAAGCTGAACCGGTATCCTTGTAAAGAAACAGTTCAAATGTCATAAAATGCCTGCTTCGATTGTTTTATATTTGTTTGGAAAGTTAAACATAAAACATCTTTAAAATGGCTGAATTCAGTTATCAGGAACCCTATCCGATCACACATGATGAAACCAGGTACCGGTTGTTAACCAAAGCGTATACTTCTGTCAGGGAACTGGATGGAAGAAGAATTCTGCAGGTACAGCCTGAAGGCCTGGAGTTTCTGGCTCGTGAAGCGGTTTGTGATGTGTCGTTTTATCTCAGGTCGTCACACCTGGAGAAGCTGGCTCATATTCTGGAGGATCCGGAAGCTACCGATAACGATAAATTTGTGGCCTATACCATGCTTATGAACCAGGTAGTGGCTGCTGAAGGAGAACTGCCGACATGCCAGGACACAGGAACGGCAATTGTCATAGGAAGAAAAGGAGAGGATGTGTATACCGGTGTGTTGGATGCCAGCCATCTTTCAAAAGGTATTTTTACGACCTACCGGGATAAAAATCTCCGTTATTCACAGGTTGTACCTTTTACCCTGTTCGACGAGAAAAACAGCGGTACCAATTTGCCGGCCCAGATTGATATCTATGCAGTACCGGGAAACAGCTATGAATTTTTATTTATTACCAAAGGAGGAGGTTCAGCGAACAAAACCTATTTGTACCAGCAGACCAAGTCATTGCTCACAGAAGAGAATCTGACAAGATTTGTCCGCGAGAAGGTTAAAGACCTTGGGGCTGCGGCCTGTCCGCCCTACCACCTGGCTTTGGTCATCGGGGGAACCTCTGCGGAAGCAACCCTGGCAGCCGTGAAAAAAGCTTCCGCTGGTTATTACGATTCCCTGCCTACCGAGGGCAATGAAGGAGGGCAGGCATTTCGGGATCCGGAATGGGAAGCCAGAATAGAAAAAATATGCCAGGAAATGGGGGTTGGGGCCCAGTTTGGAGGCAAGTATTTTGTTCATGATGTGCGGGTGATCCGGCTACCGAGGCATGCCGCTTCCTGTCCTGTGGGCATGGGCGTTAGTTGCAGTGCCGACAGGAACATAAAAGCAAAAATCACGGAAGAGGGGATTTTCCTCGAAGAACTGGAAAAGAATCCGGCCCGTTTCCTGCCTGAAAAGGCACCCCACCTGGAGCCGGCTGTAGAGATTGACCTGGACCAGCCGATGGAGAATATCCGGAAAGAACTTTCCCAATATCCGGTAAAAACCCGTCTAAACCTGAAAGGTACGCTGATTGTAGCCCGGGATATTGCCCATGCCCGGATAAAAAAAATGTTGGATGAGGGCAAACCCATGCCCGGTTATTTTAAAGACCATCCTGTTTATTATGCCGGTCCGGCAAAGACTCCTCCGGGGATGGCCTCAGGAAGTTTCGGCCCTACAACAGCCGGAAGAATGGATCCCTATGTGGATCCGTTTCAGAGCCATGGAGGCTCGATGGTTATGTTGGCCAAGGGAAATCGATCCCAACAGGTAACCGATGCCTGTAAAAAATACGGGGGTTTTTATCTGGGCTCCATAGGAGGGCCGGCAGCGATCCTTGCCAAAAACAGCATTAAATCCGTTGAAGTGGTGGACTTTCCGGAACTGGGAATGGAAGCCGTACGGAGAATCAGGGTGGAAAACTTCCCTGCTTTTATTATTGTGGATGATAAAGGGAATGATTTCTATGCAAGTATCTGATTGGCTCAAATCAGGTTCCGTTCGATGAAGGGAGGGTTGCTGATTCCTTGCCGGCGATCAGCATTTTTCCCGGGGCGGCAATTTGTGTGTCGTAAAAATTAAAAAAATCGCGGATGGTCCATTTGGCATAATCACAGGAAGCATTAAAGAGCACACAAATACCAATGCCGTTCTCCCTGTCAAGGGCAATCTCACTCCGGTACCCGTTCACATAGCCTCCGTGATAGGCTATCTGGCGGTTGTGAAAAGCAAGGATCCGCCATCCCATTGCATACCAGGAACCGGATGTTTCCTTCCAGGAATCGTAAAACCGCCGTTCATGGGTTTTTATTACCGGTTGAAAAATATGACTCAGGGTTTCGTTGCGGATGATGTCGGGGCGGTTGCCAAGAAGGACCTTCAACCATTGTCCCATATCGTACGCCGAAGCATTGACGCCTCCTGAAGATATGGAGTTGTAATATTTCCGGGTTATGCGCGTATTATTGTATACATAATTCCGGGATACCAGGGCATGGGGCATCGATTTGTCGTAAGTCTCTTTCATCCCCTCATAGGTACAGGAGGCATCGGTCATGCCACATTTTCTGAAAACCTCATTCTCAAGGATTTCCTGGTATTCTTTTCCGGTGGATTCCCCAATCACTTTTTCTATCAGGGAATAGGTAGCATTCTGATACGCAAATGTTTTGCCTTCCTCACTGACCAGGTCTACTTCATTAAGGATAGCAGCTATTTTATCTATGCTCCATCCTTCTTCAATCAGGTTGGTATAGGCATGCCGGATCAGGCCGGTTGTATGGGATAAAATATGCCGGATCTCAATGCGTTCGGTTTGTTCCTGTGATTTAAGCTTAAATTCCGGATAAAAATTTTTCACCTTATCGTCCCAATCAAAGTACCCCTGTTCAACCAACATGCCGGCTGTAACTGCAGCAAATCCTTTTGATAAACTGCCCAGCCTGAAAACCGTGTGTTCATCTACCGGATCGTTGTTTCGAACATTTCTGGTTCCAAATCCTTCCACGAATACGATGGATGTATCTTTCACGATCACAAGCGCTGCTCCCGGGCATCTGCAGTCGGTTATGCCTTGTTCAAAGAGCGAACGGAATGCCTGCAGATCGTATTTGAGTTGAATCAACGCAGAGTCAACAACAACCGGGGCAGGAAAAGTTGCTTCGGGAATTTTCGTGGGAGTTCCTTTAAATTGAAGAATCATGAATCCCAGGAAAAGAAAAGGGGCTAAAACGAGGACTTTTCTATGCTTATTTCTGAAGAGTTGTTTCAAATCGGGTTCCGGTTATAAATGCACGAATATAAAAAACATTCCATTGGTTCCTGTTATATTTTTTGATAAATAGAATTTACTTTTCAACAGGTAGCTATTGAAAAGATTTTTTTGTGAAACTCAGATTTCAGGAATGAAGTGAATTGAAAACGGTAGGTTGAATGAACTTCGATACGCTCTGCTATCGGAATAAATGAGTTACTACTCTGATATTTGCATCGTTGGAAAATCAATTCCAGCAAAATTTAAATAGGGTAGGTCCGGAGACCGAAGATGACGATCCCTTGTTTTTTCCGTTCAGGAAAGGCTGTACAATAACTTCATGGACCGATAGGTAAATTCTCCTATTTTAGTCAGTTCTGAATAGATATCAACATAGACAACTCCGGCTTTTGGTTTATACTGCCTTTTTTCAGATTCTTAAAATGCTCTTCCTGTAGTTTGTTGTGATATTTGTAAACCTTCTGCATATGGGCTTTTATTTCTTTGTAATCAGGCTTCCCTTTAATGTTATGGATGCTTTCTGTGAACAGGGAGAATAATTTTTGTATTTTTTCAGCATAATCTGCAAGGTTTTCCTGCATTTTATCAGTAAGAGTAATTTTATGGGTATTGATGCGATTGATGGTGCCTGAGATGAAAAAACAGGAATCGGCGATGCTTTCAATATGCGTGGTTATAAGCATCATTTTGTTGATGTTCTCAGTTACCTGATGGCTGATAGCCTGTTCGGCAACCTTTGTCAGGTAAGCGGATATTTCAACTTCCATCTGATCGGATATTTCTTCCGCTCTTTCAATTTTCTGCTTCAGTTTTGCAATTTTCTTTGAGGAATTTGATTGGATCATTTCTTGGGTATAAGAAAGCATCCTTCGAACGCGCTGTGCATATACGTTCATTTCTTTTTTTGCCTGAAGAATCGAGAGTTCAGCTGTAGAAAGAAGGCCTGTACTGATAAATTGCAGCCTGAATTCTTCCTCCTCATCTTTCTGCTTCACTATTTTAATGATAATTCTTTCAAGTGGCTTTACAAACCATACTAAAATCAGGGTATTCAGGGTATTAAATATCGTATGGTATATAGAGAGTGCGATAGGTATTGCTTCGGCAGTTTCTTTGGCAGATTGTCCCGGAAGTACAAAAGGAGAGTGAAATCCTGCTTCCAAAGCGATATTTGCTATTAAGCGTAAAAAAGGATAAAAAAATGGAAGGATGAGGAGTACACCAATGACATTAAAAAACAGATGGGCCAGTGCGGTACGTTTGGCTGAAGTGTTGGCAACAAGAGCTGCCAGATTGGCTGTGATGGTCGTGCCGATATTTTGTCCCAGGACCATTGCCGCTGCCATGTCATACGAAATCAGACCGTTAAAACACATAACCAGGGTAAGGGCCATCACTGCACTTGACGATTGAATAAGCATGGTTAACAACCCCCCCAGCAAAAGAAAGATCAGAACAGAGAAATACCCGTAATTGGAATACCGGGTCAGAAAGGTAAGCATTTGGGGATTGTTATGAATATCCGGAGCAGAATGATTCAGAAAATCAATGCCTATGAACAGGATGGCAAATCCAATAATGACCCCTCCCCAATTCTTACAGTTTACATTCTTTGAAAAAATCAGCGGTATGGATAATCCCATCAAAGGCAACACCAACATAGTGATTTCAATCTTAAACCCCAGAACAGATATGAGCCAGGCTGTAACCGTGGTTCCGATATTGGAACCCATTATAACTCCTATGGATTCACTGAATGTTATCAGGCCTGCATTGACAAAACTTACCAACATGACGGTTGTTCCCGAGGAGGATTGAATAAGCGCTGTGATCAGAAACCCTGTAAAGATCCCTTTGAACCGGTTTGACGTCATGGCCGACAGAATATTCCGCATCCGGTCACCAGCTGCTTTCTGCAAGGATTCACTCATGAGTTTCATCCCGAAAAGGAACAAGACCAGGGAACCCAGTAGTTTAAGAAAATCTATAACCGAATAGTGCATCGTTGGAATATATAAACAGGTGGCAGAATCAGTTCCATATTCTTTTCTTATCTGTATTTCTACGGAAAGAGAGAACAAGATAAAAATTATCATAATGTTATCAAAGAAGCCGGAAGGAAAAACTGGGTACGATTCATTATCTTTGTGGCAAAAGTATGATCATGTCAGAGAGTTGGAAAAAGAGGGTGGGAGTGGTTTATTCTACAGATTCTGGTTTTCAATACCGCCAGGAGGAAGAGGAGTCTCAGGAATCAATCCCTCCCCAACAACAGAACCTGCAGGTAACAACAGACCGGAAGAAACGGAAAGGAAAAACCGTAACGCTGGTTACCGGATTCCAGGGGTCCGGCGAGGAACTCCGGGAACTGGGTAAAATACTAAAAACAAAATGCGGTACCGGTGGATCCGTGAAGGACGGAGAAATCATTATCCAGGGTGAGCTTTGCAATAAGGTAATGGACATACTGCGTAAGGAAGGTTTTCGTGTAAAAAGAAAAGGATAGGATTGAAAAAACGGAGTATTACAGGCAGGAGTGGTTGTAACTAATGACAGGTAAACAAAAAAAAATGATTGAACCGGGAAAAAGAAACCTGTTAAAGGTTAAAAAAACAGTAGATTTTGGTGTTTACCTCGATGGGGGCGAATCGGGTGAACTGTTGCTTCCGCAGCAGTATCTCCCCGAAGGGGTTTCTGTAGGTGACGAGCTGGAAGTATTTGTTTATTACGATTCAGAAGATCGGCTGATAGCCACGCCCAAAAAACCGCTGGCTGAGGTGGGACAGTTTGCTGTCCTGCAATGTGTGGCGGTAACCGGTGTGGGGGCATTCCTCGATTGGGGACTGCCTAAAGACCTTTTGGTACCCTTCCGTGAACAACGGGAAAAAATGCAGAAGGGGAAAAATTATGTGGTTTATCTTTATATCGATCTGGTTACACAGCGAATAGTGGCTTCTGAAAAAGTGGATAAGTTTCTGGATTACCTGCCCGTGGAATTTGAACCGGGCGAAGAGGTAGACCTGATCCTGTACGATGAAACAGATATCGGTTATAAAGCGATCATTGATGAGGTTCGTTCAGGGATCCTTTATAAAAATGAAGTATTTCAGGAACTGGCTCCCGGCATGAAACTGAAAGGGTATATTAAAAAAGTCAGAGAGGACAATAAAATCGATTTGATGATCCATCGTCCGGGGCATAAAAAAGTGGATGTCTTTGCAGAGAAAATCCTTGAATACATAAAAGCGAACGGGGGTAAAACAGAAATCACAGACAGCAGTTCGCCCGAGGTGATTTATGCTGCTTTCGGGATCAGCAAGAAAAATTTTAAAAAAGCGGTCGGTGGATTATATAAAAAAAGAGAGGTGGTGATCGGGAAGGATGGGATCTGGTTAAATAAAGAAATGAATAATGAAAAATGAAAAATGCGCAATAAGCAATGAATCGTTCTAATTGTGATTTTTATTAAAAAATGATGAAAAGATGAAACAGATTCTGGAGTGCGTGCCCAATTTCTCAGAAGGGAGAAACAGCAAGGTAATCCGGGAGATTACCGATGTCATAGAGGGAGTTGAAGGCATAAAGTTGCTGGATGTAGATCCGGGCAAAGCGACCAACCGAACGGTGGTAACCTTTGTTGGGACGCCTGAAGTTGTTGTGGAAGCAGCTTTTCGGGCCATAAAAAAGGCAGCTTCCCTGATCGACATGAAAAAGCACAAAGGGGAACACCCGCGGTTTGGAGCTACGGATGTATGCCCCCTGGTTCCGGTGGCAAACATTACCATGGAGGAAATCGTGGAATATGCGCGTAAACTGGCTGAGAGGGTTGGACAAGAGCTGGGGATTCCGGTCTATTGTTATGAATTTGCTGCTGCCTCGGAGAAGCGCCGTAGCCTGGCCAATTGCCGGGCAGGAGAATACGAAGCCCTGCGTGAACGCATGGTTTCCAACGAGTGGAAACCCGATTTTGGACCCGCGGAATGGTCCGGCCGCATTGCAGCATCCGGAGCGACTGCAATCGGAGCAAGAAATTTCCTGGTAGCCTACAATATAAACCTGAATACGACTTCTACACGACGGGCCAATGCCATTGCTTTTGATGTCCGGGAAGCCGGAAGGGTAAAACGGGAAGGCAACACCCTGCACGGAAAAATTGTCAGGGATGAAAACGGAGAATCGGTGCGTATTCCGGGTTCACTGAAAAAGGTGCGTGCCATAGGATGGTATATCAAAGAGTACGGAATGGCCCAGATATCAATGAATCTCACGGATATAACGGTTACTCCGGTGCATGTGGCTTTTGATGAGGTGTGTGAGAAAGCCCGCGAAAGAGGCCTCCGGGTGACCGGTTCGGAACTGGTGGGTGTAATTCCCCTGAAGGCTATGCTGGATGCAGGGAAATATTTCCTGCGTAAACAACAACGCTCAGCCGGTATTCCCGATGCTGAGATCATTAAAATTGCGGTTAAGTCGCTGGGACTGGATGAACTGAAGCCTTTTGATCCGGAAAGGAAGATCATTGAATACATGATAGAAGAGAATGCAGGAGACAAACTGGCCGGGATGAACCTGAAACAATTCATCGGGGAAACAGCTTCGGAAAGTCCGGCTCCGGGGGGAGGGTCTGTAGCTGCTTATACCGGTTCCCTGGGAGCCGCTCTGGGTACCATGGTGGCGAACCTGTCGGCTCACAAACGGGGATGGGACAACCGCTGGGAAGAATTCTCGGAATGGGCTGAAAAGGGAAAATACTACCATGTCGAACTGCTGAAATGTGTGGATGAGGATACCCTGGCTTTTCACCGGATTATGGATGCATACGGACTTCCGAAATCCAATAACCAGGAGAAAGCCCTGCGGAAAAAAACCATTGCCGATGCTACATGCAAAGCCATTGAGGTTCCCCTGAAGGTAATGAATCTTGCCTATGAATCCATGGAAGTGATACAAGCCATGGCTGAAAAAGGAAATCCCAATTCGGTGTCGGATGCCGGGGTGGGGGCTTTGTGTGCCCGGACGGCTGTGGAAGGAGCCTTCCTGAACGTGAAAATAAATGCCGTTGGATTGGAGGATAAAGCCTTTGCTGAAAAAGCCCTTTCTGAAGCCGGAAGCATCCAGTCAAAAGCAAAAGCCCTCGAAGAAAAGATCCTGGAAACCGTCAACGGGAAAATAGGGTAAATCGCCGCATCAGGATGCCGTTGTAGTAAGCATCACCGATCTTAGTGTCCTTTTCGAGGATGGCCAGTTTTTCAAAACCAACCTTTGTGTAGAGCCGGATAGCAGGTAGGTTGTCTTCCCTGACCATGAGGTAGATAATTTCGATAGTTGCTGTTTCTTCGGCCCTCTTCAGCGCTTCATTCATAAGAAATTTCCCGATGCCCTTGCCCCGGAATGTTGAATGGACTCCCATGTTCAGTTCTGAAGTGTGTCGGATGTGGGCCTGATGCCGGGGTCTGATTGTCAGGAAACCTGCCAGCTGCCCCTCTGCTTCTGCAAAGACGGTAATGGCTCCGGGGAGTTCCGACAATTCTTTAAAATAATCCCTGCAGGCAGCCTGATCCCGGAATTTATCGTCGAACGACTCACTCATGCTCCCGGAAGAGGTATATATATTTTTCAGAAGATTGTAAAGACTATTGATATCCAGTTCATGGAAAGATTTCAGGGCCAATTGCATTGGGCAGAAAATTATTTCTGTTCAACCATGATGAGTTTATCGGTGTCGTATCCGCGTTGTCGTGCCAGGTTCAGAATTTTCTCCAGGGTTTCCGGCGAAAGATGTGGCGTGCGGCTTAGTATCCAGAGGTACTTGTCGGATGAACTCCCGATGAGTGCCCATTGATACTCTTTTTCCAGTTCCAGCACGAAATAATCGGCATAAAAGAAAAGGAAAAAAGCAACTTTCAGTTTTCCTGGTTCGTTGGGATCGGGTCGTTTTGCTTTGCCTTTGGCACGGCTAAATTTACCGTCGAGGGAGTTTTTATACCCCTGGTTGATGACCGTTATTTTCCCGTCCGGACGAAGCGAATAATCTGCAGTTACGCCAACCAGGCCCCGTTCAAAAGAATGGTCGTACCGGGCAATTTCGTACCACGTTCCCATGTATTTTTCGATGTCCAGTTCTTTAACAGTTGTTTGATTCACCGTGTTGTCGTTTTTTGAAGTACAACTCCCTGTAGAAACAGACAATAAAAAAAGAGAGATATACAGGATATGTTTCATTCGTTAAAATTCTTTATCGTTTAGTGCGAAATTTCGCCTTTCGAAAAAATAAATTCTTTAAGCTGATCGTCCCACCCATCCATGTTACGGCGCAACCATTCAAGAGTCATGCAGGCATGCTCTATCTCTTCTTTCATGTTGTGCACCAGGATGCTTTTCAGTGATTCGTCCTGTTCAACATCAGCACGCTGATTATACCAGTCAACCGCTTCAATTTCTTCTTTCAGGCTGTTCAATGCCCGGGTCAACGATCTGGCTTTTTCACTCAATTGATTGGTTGGTTCGTGATAATTGCTCATACTTTTTTTGGTTATATAAAATTCTGTTCTGACTTCTGATTAACCAAAAATACATTTTTTTCAGTAAAATATTTCTTTATCTACCTATTTTTGCGTCCATAAATATGTTTCCAATCATTGTATACAGAGGGTATATACGTTTACATCGACCAACGTATCGCTCGAAATCCCGGGTTGATGAAAGATTTGCACCCCCGACACTGCACTGTGAGCCAGGGATCTGTGCAGGATTATTTTACTCAATGATCAATTTTCCGCTGTAGCAGGTTTTTGTATCGTTTATTTTGTACAGGTATAATCCACTTTTAAGATGCGATACGGAAATTTGTTTGTTTTCTTCCAACCGTTTTCTTAATACCATTTTGCCTTGCAAATCGTATAATTCAAACAATGTTTCGGAACCCCTGAAAATATGGTCAATATAAACCTTCTCTGATGCAGGATTGGGATAACAAATCATCGTATTTTTTTGATTAGGCAGTTCATTCGTGTATGAGCCCGGATTGGTTGACCGGATATAGGAAAACCCTCCGCCACCCAATGTTTCGGCGTAGGATTGTTCGCTTGCAATATTGAAAATTCCTTCTCTGTTTGCTCTTGTCAGCCATACATTGCTGGTTATCCGGTCCTGATTTGCTTCCAGGGTCCAGTCAGTGCTGTCGGCTTTGGTAAAGGTTATTTCCGGCCCGGTCCACAAGGTCTCTGAAAGGTTGCCCGTCGAACGTATGTAACTGAACCCACCGCCTTTGCTTTCCGATGTCCAGGATGTAAAGGTGATATCCATATAAATGCTGTCTGTAACGAGGTACAGCACCATACTGCTATCCACCATACCGGGCGGATAGTGATTGATGGTAGTTGACCAGTAATCAAAGTTCAGATTTTCAATACCGTCTGAAAGGCTGCCAAATGCCCACCGGGTATCGGAAGGAGCATACGAATCCTCCCCACTGGTCCATGAAGTGAAGACAATATCGATATAAATATCATACGGAATCAGTTTTAAGACCATATTGCTATCCACCATTGCAGGTGGATTGTAATGAATCGTGTTTAGAAAATAATCAAAATCAAGGTTTTCAATTCCATCATTCGTAGTACCATACGCCCACAGCGTTTTTGCAGGAACTGCAAGGGTATGGGAAAAGGATTTTTCCAGGGCTATATTAAAAATTCCTTCGTTATCAGCTCGTGTCAGCCACACATTGTTGGTTATGCGATCCTGATTTGCTTCCAGGGTCCAGTCGGCGCTATCGGCCTTGATAAACGTTATCTCCGGTCCGGTCCACAAAGTCTCTGAAAGGTCGCCTGTTGAACGTTTGTAACTGAACCCTCCTCCTTCGCTTTCCGATGTCCAGGAGGTGAACGTAATATCAATATAAATACTGTCTGTAACCAAAAACAGCACCATATTGGTATCTACCATTCCGGGAGGAAATTTGTCAATAGCAGATATCCAGTGATCAAAATACAGATTCTCAATACCGTCCGATATACGGCCAAATGCCCATCGGGTATCGGAAGGGCTTGATGCATACAAGGAAGAAATATTCCAATCATAGGATTCTTCACGTGCGGGATTAAAAATTCCTTCCTCGTTCGCTCTTGTAAGCCATACATTGTCGGTTATCCGGTCCTGATTTTCCTCCAGAGTCCAATCGGTGCTGTCGGCTTTGGTAAACGTTATTTCAGGCCCGGTCCACAAGGTCTCTGAAAGGTTCCCTGTAGAACGGACATAACTAAATCCACCGCCTTTTCCACCCGAAGTCCAGGAAGTGAACGTGATGTCGATATATACCTGATCTGTAACTAAATACAGAACCATCTTTTCCCCTACCATGGAGGGTGGATCATAATATATCGTATTCACCCAATAATTAAATTTCAGGTTTTCAATGCCATCAGCAATGCTTCCAAATGCCCATCTTGTATCCAGGGGACTTCTATCGAAGTTTTCTACTGCAATATTAAAAATAGGCATGCTGTTTCCCCTTGTTATCCAGATGTCATCGCTGATTTTGTCCTGATTTTCGGGAAGCGTCCAATCGGCAAAATTTGCTTTGGTAAATGTCATCGGCGGACCATTCCAAATGGTTTGAGACATTAGATTCGCGGTGGAGAATAAGAAAAAACAAAAAAATCCGGTTCTAAAACAATTTGTTTTCATAAAATTCAAAGTTTAGGTTGTTATTGACAAAGCTAATTATTTTCGAAACATAATTTATATTTTATTGTTAATATCCAGCTGATTGGGAGGTATAAAAAACACACTTTACTGAAAGCTCTGAAAAAATGTTGAAATGTCTAAATAATACCACCTTCTTTGATGGTGGATTCTATATTATGTTCCTCGGATAAAAAACTATAAGGTTTTCACTGGGATACATATATCTAAGACAAATCTGCGTTTAGAGTCTTCATCCGGCGAATTATAATATAACTCATATGGATAACCATCCCTTGGTTGATATCCATTTTCTGTAAACCATAAACACATTGTATTCCACGCTTTTTCAAATCCTTTCTCATCAATTTCAAAATGACCGACAGCATATTTGTCGCTTTCTAACTTCATTTTGCCAATCTCGCCATCAACTTTAAATTCCTTTTTATATTTCTTTCATTACCAGATACACGGTGTAGAGCAGATAAAAACCAAGCAATATTCCGGCTTCCCAGCGGTCCAGCTTTTTTCTTTGTCCGGTAAGCATGGATGATAACAAAAAAATTGTTCCTCCAATTAAAATACAGAGGTCTGTATTAAATTTTGGATTGTACGAAATAGGTCGTATTATACTGGCTATGGATAAAATCAACAGAATATTAAATACATTCGAGCCGATAATGTTTCCAATTGCCAGGTCACTATTCTTTTTTGCCGCTGCTACCATTGAGGTAACCAATTCCGGTAGGGATGTTCCTGTTGCGACAATGGTTAATCCAATTATTTTTTCACTTACACCTAAGCTGTCTGCGATACGCACACTATGAATTACAACGAGTTGCCCTCCGATAATCAATCCGGATAATCCGATTCCTATTAACCCTCCAATCTTACGTAGTGATTTTGGTGCAATCCCTGTCTGGATATCCGGATCGTTTTTCATTTGAACAAAAACATAATACAGGAACAGAAAGAAAAATACGAGCAGTATGATTCCGTCCATTCTGCTCAAATAACTGTGTTCAGAGAATTTAAAATCGTTTAGCAGAAAAAAAAGAAATACCGCTACAACTAAGGATATTGGAATCTCTTTCCATGCAGTTGAAGATTGAACGGCGATTGGCAGAATGATTCCGGATAGCCCAAGGATTATGAATAAATTAAAATTGTTGCTGCCAATTACATTGCCCAGTATGATATCTGAATAACCTTTCCAGGATGCAACTATGTTCACCACTAATTCCGGAGCCGAAGTGCCAAAGGCAACAATGGTCAATCCGATTGCCAGATCGGATACCTTGTATTTTTTTGCCAATGCAGCAGCCCCATCTACAAGCCAGTTTGCTCCAAAAATCAGACACGCAAATCCGGTTATTACTAAAAGTATGGAGATGATCATATCAGGCTTTTTAAATCCAAATGGTAACAATCGGGATTCCCGTCTGGTTTTTACAGTTAGCACAAAACAGTCACCCACATTTCATGATGAGGAATCACAATTTGAGCAGTTTTGCTGTTGTGTTTGTTTTCCTCTTTCGTCAACTAAGATACATGTTTTGTCGGAATCATAAAGATTTATTCCTTTTTTGAAAAATAAACTGCCAGGATAAAAATCCAACCCCAATTAAATGATTTAATCTTAAAGTATCTGTCTTAAATAGCATTGGAACAAATTTTTAAAGCATTAAAAACGGGGCTTTCCGGTTGGGTTCCGGCATTGGTTGGAAATGACAGCCAGGATTTTTCATTGGATCAGGCCAGAAATGCTGCACATTTTCTGAATACCTTCAGGAAGGAAATTTCAAGGGCATGAACATTCATCCTGTCGTTCAGAGGGAAAGGAGTTTCATGGGTATAATCGAAAGGAAAATCCATCACTTCGAAGCATGCTTTTGCCGTTTGATGCCCCATGCATGCCTCAACCCCACTATAGGGCATTACCCTGTCTTTTTGTAGCGAAATTCCGGCGATTCTGTTTCTCCAGGATCTGAAAAAAGACTCCCGCTCATCCTGGTAGATATCCGGAGAGATCATCGCATTAAATGCCCGTTTAAGATTATCGGCAGCTGCGATATTTTTAGCGGAAGCATTCTTCGGAGGAGTGAACCACTCATTGCAATAGTAGCTTAAAAGTCGTTCATACGCTTTTTCATCCATAATATAACGCGACGTTCCGTACATCTGTCGAAAAATAGAACCACCACAAAAAACAAAAAGACGAGAGGAAGCAAAGAGATTTTCAGGATTGGCCATCAGCAAAATTTCAGCAAGAAAAGAGCCAATGGAATAACCAAAAATATCCAGTTTAGCTCCCTTTCCAAAAAGTGGATGCTGACCATCCCGGATTTGCCCGGCAAGTGAAACCAAATCGTTTATGGTTTGCCTTCCGGCATAATAAAAACGGTAAGGCTCATCGGATAAACGATTGCTGAGGGCTACGTTGGCAAAGCTGAGAGCTTTAATAATGCCAAAGCTTCTTTTTCTTCTTTCCATCCAAAATTTCATAATCCGTGGATTAGTCCATAAAGAGGGACTCCGGTTCATGTGAAAGGCGATGGGAAAAAGAATCACCGGTTTCATGGTGTTCCCGGCAAGATAGTCGGCCCACTGCAGGTACTTATCCCAACTTCGTTCGTTCAATCCATGAAGTAGCAGAATGGCAGACTGATGATCTTTTCGTTGGTTTGGAACAAATACATCGTAAGTAAAACGAAGGTTTTCCTGAATTTCTGAATCCTGCTGTAGAAAGAAATTTCCATCATTGCCATCCCGATCGGTAATCACCGAAGAAAATTCAAATCGTTCGATGTGGACCTGACTGTTATCAGATTGCTGGTTTACTCCGTTCCGAAGTAGAAGGAGCAACTCTTTTTGTCGTTGCTGAAAATTTCCTGATGGCATAATCTGGGTAGTAATTAAATCCCGAATTATATCTTTATAATGCAAAGAAAATTCATGAAACAGGGCGATGCAAATAATTGGGATTAGTCCGTCTTACAGGGGAGAAAAGTGTTCTGCAAGGGACGAAAATTCTTTATTTGGGATGAAATTACCCCAAAGAAAAAAATGATTGCAAAATAAAATAAGGAAACCGTTACCTTTGTATGAATCAAAAGCATCGTTCCGAGATACTAAATGGATGAAAAAATATGAACCAAAAAATTCCGGAATATCTGTATGAAAAAAGAAACATCACCCGGCTGATCCTTTTCACGGCTCTTTTTGCTTTGGTATTTATCAACATTTATCAGCCTTTTGATTGCAGAAACTGGTTTCCGATATCTGAATCGATGTTTCTGCTCTTTTCCAGTCTGGTGATCCTTATCGGGGTACTTGTAGTGGTTTTAAGCAGGATCATGATGTACTTTTATGCCCGCCGAAAGGGAATTCTTTTCTGGCAATATGTGCTGTGGATTGCCGGAGAAATTGGTGCCATGGCAATGTTTTATACCCTCTTCCAAAGCTTAGTGCTGGATGACACCCGTTCGTTCAGGGATATGCTTCAACAGTCTGTCATCAATACTGCCCTGGTTCTGCTGCTCCCTTATTCTATTTTGTGGCTTTATTTTGCATTAAGAGACAAAAGCATCAAACTGGCCAATCTGACCTGTAGTGACAACAAAACGGAGTCACAGGCAATCCCTATGTTGAATTTTAGGGATGAAAAGAATGAACTCAGGTTCTCTGTGAGAAGCGATCAGGTTTATTGGATTGAAGCGGCAGACAATTACGTGAATATTCACTACCTGAACAAAGGTAAAATTGCATCATTCATGATCAGAAATACACTAAAAAACATCGAAACCAATTTTACTAAAAGCTCCCTCGTCCGATGCAACCGCTCGGCCATTGTCAACTTCGACCAGGTAAAAATGCTCCGCAGGGAGCAAACAGGCATATTCCTGAGTCTTAATCATGAACAGGTTGCCGATATTCCGGTCTCTAAAACGTATGCACCTAAAGTTTTATCGCGCTTTTCTCAATATTCGGCAGAACAATCAGATGAATAAACTTCTGTACCGTTTCCCTTGAATTTACTCCACAAATGGGAATTCAACAATAACTTTGGTTCCAACACCAACCTGGCTTTCCATTTCAATTACTCCATTCATTCTCCTGGTTTAAATTTTAAATCGATTGATTTTAAAACGGTAGTACATTTAAAGGAATCCATGTTTCCAGCTATTAACTGACAATCAAGGTGATTTTCTTTTCCGGATTGTACCAAACTTGTGCGTATGCAATACCAGAGAATTTCAATAAAGTTTTCAAAATCAATAATTATGATACTTATCTAAGCTTTTCTTAATCGTAATGCATTTGAAATAACCGAAACCGAGCTAAAGCTCATAGCGGCGGCAGCGATAATCGGGCTGAGTAAAATTCCGAAGAACGGAAAAAGGATTCCGGCAGCAACCGGAACGCCCAGCGCATTGTAACCAAAAGCAAAGAACAGATTTTGCTTAATATTGCGCATGACCTTATGGCTCAGTTCCCGGGCCCGGACAATACCGTCCAGGTCTCCTTTCACAAGGGTAACTTCAGCACTTTGCATGGCTATATCGGTACCGGTTCCTATGGCAATGCCCACATCAGCTTGTTCCAGTGCCGGGGCATCATTGATCCCATCGCCCGCCATGGCAACTTTTTGCCCTTTTGCCTGCAATTCTTTCACTTTCTTAAACTTAGCATCGGGAAGGCAGTCTGCCTGATAGCCATCTAATTTTAATTCTTCGGCTACTGATTTGGCTGTATATTTATTATCGCCGGTAAGCATGTGTACTTTTACACCCATGCTTTGTAATTCCCGGATTGCTTTGGCAGAAGATGCTTTAATGGTATCAGCCACGCTTACGATTCCCTCTGCCTTGTTATCAATTAAAAGATACATCACCGTTTGACCGGTCAATTGCCATTCTTTCACCATTTCCTGATGTTCATTTGAAAGGCTTGCTCCAAAATCATCAACCAACCGGCTGTTTCCCAGTCCAATTTGTTTTCCCCCGTAAATACTTTTTACCCCTTTTCCTGTCACCGACTCAAAATTTTCAACGTTGGAAATTTCAATTCCCTTTTCTTTTGCGCCGGCTACAATGGCTTCAGCCACAGGGTGTTCGCTGTGTGCGTCAACCGACGCAGCAAGGTGGAGTATTTCGTCATCAGTCAACTTTCCAAATGATTTGTGCGATTTCAACGCAGGTTTTCCTTCGGTAATGGTTCCGGTTTTGTCGATAATTAGTGTATCTATTTTGTTCATTTCTTCGATGGCACGGGCATCTTTTACCAGCACTCCGGCCTGTGCCATCCTTCCCGAGCCAACCATAATGGACATAGGTGTTGCCAACCCCAATGCACAGGGGCATGCTATGATAAGTACAGCGATTGCATTGACAAATGCATACACGTAAGCAGGCTCAGGCCCCAAAACAGCCCAAACGGCAAAAGTGATGATGGCAACGCTTACCACAATTTGTACAAAATATTTGGCTACCACATCGGCCAGTTTTTGAATGGGCGCACGCGACCGGCTGGCCTGGTTGACCATTTCAATAATTTGTGCCAACAGCGTGTCGGCACCCACTTTTTCAGCCTTCATTTCAAAGGAGGTGGTTCCGTTTATGGTTCCTCCGGTAACCTTATCATTTTTGGATTTATCCACTGGTATGGGTTCCCCGGTAATCATGCTCTCGTCAACGACAGCATTTCCGCTTGTGACCATACCATCTACCGCTATTTTTTCTCCGGGGCGTACCCTTAATATATTGCCTTCCTGTACTTCTTCAAGAGGTATTTCTGTTTCTTCCCCGTTGCGGATAACCCTTGCCACCGGCGGCACCAAATTCAGGAGGGCTTTTATGGAAGAATTTGTTTTGCTGTGTGCCCTGAGTTCGAGTACCTGGCCCAACAATACCAGCGTTAGAATGACTGCAGCTGCTTCAAAATAAAGGTGGACGTTTCCTGATGCATCCTTAAACTGCTCAGGAAAAGCTCCGGGAATGATTAAGGCAAACACACTGAAAAGATAGGAAGCCCCAACACCAATGGATATTAATGTCCACATGTTGGGGGACCAGCGCCGAATGGAACTCCATCCACGCTTAAAAAAGTCCCTGCTGGAATAGAAAACTACCGGCGTAGCCAAGGCAAATTCAATCCATCCCCATACTTTTCGGGAAGCTATTTCGTCTAACTTAAGAAAAGGAAAAAAATCTGACATGGCAATAAAGAAAACCGGAATACTGAGCCCAAGCGCCAACCAGAATTTCCTGGCCATTTTCTTGTAGGCTTTTTCTTCCTCGCTGGTTTCTTCTGCTTTTTCAGGCACCAAATCCATTCCGCATTTCGGACAACTACCCGGGTGATCCTGCTTTACTTCCGGGTGCATGGGGCAGGTGTAGATAGTACTTTTGCTACCCGGCACCGGTTTAGCCTCTTCTTTTTTCAAATGCATACCACAAACCGGACAATCGCCGGGTTCATGGTATGTTTTATCCCCTTCACACCGCATGGGGCAGTAATACTTTCCGCTACTTTCCACATGGGTTTTATGGCCAGGGTCATTTTGGTGTTGTTCATGGCTGTGCTCCTGTTCAGGTTCCCCATGATGGTCTGGTTCATGGGTATGGCCATCACTACCCACCGGAACGAGGTGCATATTGCAGACCGGGCAGTTGCCCGGCTGGTCATATACTTTATTACCCTCACATTTCATGGGGCAATAAAATTTGTTATGCTCTTGGTTTTCCATTTTGCCAAATTTATTTTAAACCCCGAGATCCCTTTTTTTTATTTCGTATTCCTCTTTGTCAATTTCGCCCCGGGCGTATCGTTCATTGAGGATATCCTGTGCCGATTTTTGATTGGCTGTGTTATTCAAA
>Ga0307422_1000020_pt1 | contig 83542 bp, 65 predicted proteins | sample SalMarWE160290MG_FD_202153 | JGI IMG/M metagenome (GOLD analysis project Ga0307422, IMG submission 202153) | Salt marsh sediment microbial communities from the Plum Island Ecosystem LTER, Massachusetts, United States - WE1602-90 | ecosystem: Environmental > Aquatic > Marine > Intertidal zone >...
ACATAGCCGGGAAAGACCGTGTGATAAGGCCTGGGATTAAAGGTGCAGATCGACTCTTCCCCATCCCAATAACTCTTGACGTGCAGACCATGCTCATTGAGCCGACCGCAACCGTAGCAATGGCTGAAGAGATCCGGATAGTATTCTTGAAATGCCTTTTGTTCCATAACGTAATACCTCCACAAAGGCCCTCAGGGCTCAATAAACGGGCGATCAATCCCATGCATCGATTACAGCGTGAACTTCCCTTTGAAATAGGTATCTTTGACCTTCTTCGCCTTGTCCTTGGCCCACGACTCCAGGCCCATCTTTTTAATCAGACATAAATTGAAGACCTTCGTGTTATGGGGTCTCATTGATGCCATATCTGCATACGGATGGAGGTAGTCACAGGGGAAATCATCGCAGTCACAGCAAAACTCAAACCCCTTCTTCTCGATGCATCGGTAGACGTTGCACGACTCGGTCATCCCGAGGAAGGCGATCGCGCCCCCCTCATTTCGGCACCCCTGGCAGACGGCCTCTTCTTTTTTGGCAATCCCAAATAGCTCGGCTATCGCGGTCCTGAGTTTTTCATTCTCATTGGCCAGATACACGGGACAATTGAAGCAATCCAGTCCACAGGGCGCCGTCATAGTATGATAGTCCATGGTGCCTCCTTTTTCTCGGATGGATACCCCATTTGTATTAACACACTTATCCCCCTATCAACGGCTCTCTTCACCCCCCTGTTTATAGACCTTGGTCAACCGCTCCAGCTCCTCCCTCTTCGGGCGGTAAAAGACCATGGCCAGGGCCGAGATGCCAATAAATGTATAGAGGGTTTTAAACCCTGCCCCAAGCAGAAAAAGGACAAAACCATAGATGCCTATGCTCTCAGAAAGTGCAAGTGAAACAATCACGGCTGTTGCATACTTAGCAATGTATGAAGGGCCATTCCATTGAACCATACGTTCGGCTGGTTTTGGCTTGGGGATCCCTGCGCGAACCGAAAGCATGGATCGCCTCATAAAATATGCCAAGAGCCATGTAGCAACCCCCATGCCGAACAAGATGTTCCGTAACAAACCAAGGGGAAAATCAGATCCCTTCACACCCTTGAACCCTATGCCTGGTTGATGGCAAATAAAGACATACACGAGCAAAGAACCCAGCATCGCCGCCCAAATAACCCACAGCGTTTGCATCCCTTTATCTATTGCAGCTTTTTCTTGCGCTTCCACCATTACGCACCTCCACGAAATTATGCGCTTGTTGACAGCTATGATAGATGATATTATTACAGAACAGGGGCAATGAATCAATCTAATATATGAGTTATTGAAAAGTCCGCGTGGGAGGGAGGGAAAATGTTGACATACATACTTGTACTATTGGTCATACTCTCGGCCTTTATCCACATCCGGGCCGAATATCGCGGTCCACAACAGCACATCTACATCTTCAAACCCCTGACGATGGTGTTTATCTTGTTGATCGCCATCCTGGGGCAGGCCGCCTCGCCGTTCTACAAGTATATGATTATTACCGGCCTCATCTTTTCCCTGGCGGGCGATATTTTCTTGATGCTGCCCTCGGATCGATTCGTGGCCGGACTGGTTGCATTTCTCATCGCGCATCTTTTCTACAGTGCGGCCTTTGCGTCGGAAATTAGTGCGCTGATATGGTGGCCGTTAATTCCCTTTGTCATCTTCGGCATTGTTATCTACATCATCCTCGCCTCCTCTCTCGGCAACCTCAAAGTGCCGGTCCTCATCTATGTTGTGGTCATCCTGATAATGGCCTGGTTGGCCTGGGGGCGGTGGAGCCAAACGGGTCAAAGCGGGGCGCTTCTGGCCTCCGTCGGGGCGGTTCTGTTTATCATTTCGGACACCATTCTGGCGATCGATCGCTTCCGAGGAACGTTCAAACTAGCACGCGCCTTGAACCTAACCACATATTTCGCCGCGCAGTTGTTGATTGCCGGTTCGGTAGGAATTTTGGTATTTTAGAAGGGTACAAGCCAATAATCCGGTAAGGTTGGTGAATGGGTAAATTGGATAAGGGGGGTTATCTTATGAAATATATGCAACTTTTGCACGAAAAATCATTGACGCACAACCATCTTCTATATAAGATGCTACCAACAGTAGAATAAACTTAAAAATAAATGTTCGCGCCGCCTATTACAACAGCAGGGCGCGGACGGTGTAGCCGGTCACAAAGGAAAAAGGGAAGAGATGATGGGCGACGGCGGCGCGAAGGGCCGATCTAAACTCCCCTCAGACGCCTTGCCGGGCCTCCTGCGCGAATCCCGCTGTGCGGGACTAGGGCGGAAACCTGCGTGCCCTATAATTCTCAAATGTATTAACTGAACTCAGATTCCGCTCAACTCGACCATTAGGCTTTAGGATAAGAAATGAGAAAAATTGAGGAAAATTACCAACGTATAACGGTTGATAGGCGTATATTCGATATCCGCTTTTGGCAATCCCAAGGGGATCTTGCCATTTTTGAAGCAGTATGGGAAATGCTTAATGATTATTTTTTGATTCGAGGTAAAAATGCTGACGAGTCCAGACTTCAGAGAACTGTTGAAAATTTTCGAAAAGCATAAAATTCGTTACCTTATTGTGGGCGGATACGCAGTGATGAAATACAGCGAGCCACGGTTCACGAAAGATCTTGATATTCTCATAGGGACTGATCAAGATAATGCAAATGTGGTGTATTCGGCATTGAAGGAATTTGGCGCGCCACTGGAAAACCTTACATCAGATGACTTCACACACAAGGACTATTTCTATCAGTTGGGAAGGCCACCGTTGCGGGTCGATATTATGATGTCAATTCCAGGAATCAGGTTTGATGAAGCATGGCAAAATCGTGAAGTGGTTGAATTGGCTGATCTTAATATTTTTTTCATTTCGCGATCAGACCTTATTCGATCGAAGGAAGCGAGCGGAAGGCCGCAAGATAAGATCGATATCGATAAACTCAAGGAGGCCGAACAATTGGATGCACTCGATGAGGAATAGCGCTCCGCTTTCCGCAATTCCTCGTAAGTGATTCAAAGTGTTCACGCCGCCTCATAATTACTCTTCTCACTTTTTCCCACCTAAGGCAATCACCTTAAACTGAACACTCCGCCAAGACCAACTTCTCCTTGACACCACGGACAAAAAACAAGATTATGAGAGTCGATAATCAAGGTACAAAACTGTGAAGGATACTCCTATCTTTTTAAGGGCTTGCAAGCGGGAACCCACTGAATACACCCCGGTCTGGTTGATGCGCCAGGCAGGCCGCTTCCTCGCAGAGTACCGCGCCCTGCGGCGGCAACACCCCTTTCTCACCCTCTGCAAGACGCCTGAGCTGGCAACCCAGGTAACCCTCCTCCCTATTGAAAAGCTCAATGTGGATGCCGCCATCATCTTCGCCGACATCCTCCTCCCCCTGGAGCCCATGGGGATAGACCTGGAGTTCACCAAAGGGGAAGGGCCGGTGATCCACAACCCACCCCGCAGCCGCGCGGAGGTAGAGAAGCTCAAAGTCATCGAGGCCGAGGAGGACCTCGCCTTCGTCATGGAGGCCATCAAGGGGGTCTGCCGCGAGCTTAAGGGGCGGATCCCCCTCATCGGCTTTTCCGGGGCCCCCTTCACCCTGGCCAGCTATCTGCTTGAAGGGGGCGGCACAAAGAATTTTATTAAAACCAAGTCCCTGATGTATCAGGACCCGCCCTGCTGGCATCTCCTGATGGAAAGGCTCAGCGAGGCCATCATCTCCTACCTCAACGCCCAGACCCGTGCAGGGGCCGCGGTCGTGCAAGTCTTCGACAGCTGGGCCGGCGCCCTCTCCCCCCAAGATTATAAGGAGTTTGTCTTCCCTCACAGCCAGCGGGTCTTTCATGCACTATCAACTAAGGTCCCTGCCATCCACTTTGCCACCGGCATATCGAGCATCCTCGATTTGATGCAGGAAGCGGGGGGAGACATCATCGGGATCGACTGGCGCATAGACCTGGGCAGGGCCTGGCAAAGGCTAGGATACGACATAGGGATCCAGGGGAACCTAGACCCGGCGGTCCTCCTTGGCCCCCCGGAACGGATCGAGAGCAAGGTTGAGGAGATCCTGCACGCGGCCGAAGGCAGACCCGGGCACATCTTCAACCTGGGGCACGGGGTCTTACCCCAGACACCGGAAGAGAACGTCATCACCATGGTGGAGGCAGTGCACCGCCTCAGCAAAGATAGATGATCAGAGAGGGCGATCTTTCCCAAACAGCGGTCCTCCTGCTCGCCTTTGGCGGGCCCCGCTCCGCGGATGAAATAGGCCCGTTCATGGAGCGACTCATGGGAAAGGACCCCTCCCCCAAGCAGATCGAGGGGCTTCAGAAACGCTACCGGGCCATCGGCGGCGCTTCACCCCTGCCCGAGATGACCATGCGCCAGGCCAGGGCCCTGGCAGGGACGCTCAAACGAAAGGGAACGCCCCTGTCCGTCTTTTGGGGTATGCGCTATGGCCGACCCCTCATCTCCGAAGTCCTGGAGGAGATAAGAAAGAAAGGGATCTCCCGGATCATCCTTATAAGCCTCTCACCGTACCGATCCGCTTTCAGTTCAGAAGGTTATTACGCAGAGGTGAAACAAACTATTGCCGCCTGGAATGAACCTATGGAGCTCATCCAGGTCGATGACTGGCATGCCAATCCCGGCCTCTGCACGGCCTGGGCCGCAAAGATCACTGAGGCGATAGGAAAAATGGGCGAGGGGAAAGACGAGATACCGGTGGTCTTTACGGCCCATAGCCTCCCCCACGATGTCGCCTCCAACGCTCCTTATCAGCAGCAGCTGGGGGAGAGCATCGAGGGTATCGTCAAGGTCACCGGCCCCCTGCGCCGGCACCTGGCCTTTCAGAGCCGGGGGCGAGGCGGGGGCGAGTGGCTGGGGCCTGAACCGGAGAAGGTCCTGGCGGACCTCTCTCGGGAAGGTTGCCACAAGGCCCTAATCTGCCCTATCGGCTTTATCGCCGACCACTTGGAGACCCTCTATGACCTGGACATCGCCCTCACAGCGTGGGCGGATAAAAAGGGCATCGAGATCATCAGGACCCCCTGCCTCAACGACGCGCCGGCATTGATCGAGGTCCTCGTCCATCTGGTGGAGGGGGCGCTGGAGAAGCAATGAAAGGGAAGCGGATCGCCATCATCGGCGCCGGCATCGCCGGTCTCAGCACGGCCTACTACCTCAGCAAGCTCTCCCAGCAGGGGGGCCAACGCCTGGATATCACGTTCCTCGAAAAGGAAGGACGGCTCGGCGGCTCCCTCCTCACCGAGCGGGCCGACGGATTCCTCATGGAGGGGGGACCTGACTGCTTCATCTCGGAAAAGCCCTGGGCCCTTAAGCTCTGCAAGGAATTAGGGCTGGAGCAGGAGGTTGTCGGCACCAACCAAGAGGTCAGACGGACCTTCATCCTCTGGGGAGGGCAACTGCATGAGATCCCCGAGGGCTTCATGCTCCTGGCCCCCACCAGCCTATGGCCCTTTGTCAGGAGCTCTCTCTTCAGCCTCCCGGGCAAGGCGCGCATGGGCCTCGATCTGATCCTCCCTCGAAAAAAATCCGATACCGAAGAAAGCCTGGCGGCCTTTGTCCGCCGCCGCCTGGGCAGGGAGGCCCTGGAACGGATCGCTGAGCCTCTGGTGGCGGGGATCCACGCCGGAGACCCGGAAACCATGAGCCTGCAGAGCACCTTCCCCCGCTTTATCGATCTGGAGGGTGAGCATCGCAGCCTCATCTGGGGGATGAGACAAAGGAAGAAACAATTCGTACATATACGCGCCCGCTATACCATGTTCATCACCCTGAGGGACGGGATGGAGGGGATGGTCACGGCCCTGGAGCAGGCCCTTCCCCACGGGATCATCTCTTTAGGGGGGGAGGTAGTAGGGATAGAAAAGATACAAACAAAATCTGGGGGCAAACCGTTCTATCGCCTGCAGACAAAGGGCAAGAAAAAGACCTTGGAGGCGGATGCCGTCGTCCTGGCAGCCCCGGCCTTTGCATCGTCTCGGCTCCTGCAGGGGATCGCAGGCGATATCGCCGATCAGCTCAATACCATTCCTTATGTCTCCACAGCTACTGTCAACCTGGCCTATGAGCGCTCTCAGATAGGGCATCCCCTCGACGGCTACGGTTTTGTGGTGCCGCGCCTGGAGGGACGCCAAATCATGGCCGCGACCTTCAGCTCCGTCAAGTTCCCCGGCAGGGCCCCCAAAGGGAAGGCCCTGCTGCGCTGTTTTGTGGGGGGGGCAAAGAACGAAGAGCTGGTAGCATGGGGAGATGATAAGTTGACCACAGCGGTCAAAGAGGATATCGCTGAAATTCTGAACATAGAGGGTGAACCTCAGCACATCCGTATTTTTCGCTGGGAAAAGGCCATGCCCCAGTACACCGTGGGACACGAGGAGAAGCTCTCCCGCATCGAGGGTGGGCTCTCGAAACACCCCGGCCTCTTCCTCACGGGAAGCGCCTATCGAGGAATCGGGATCAGCGACTGCGTCCACCAGGGGGAGCTGATTGCCGAAGCGGTCTTGGGATTTGTTCAGGATGGCCAAAAAAACCAATAGAACCCTAAGCTACCCACCCCTCTCACGTTTTTCGAAGCCTTTCCTAATAGCACACGCCTTGTGCTCAGGGATTACAGCTGAGAAGTATAAACATTCTGTGCACGAATAAACATCATGCTCACGGGAGTGTAGGTATCTTAGTGTACGGCAGACTTTGTGCGTACAAAGACATTTCTCAAACGAGTAATATACCAGAATGCCACAGGGGTAAAGCTGAAGGTAAAGATAATCGATGCCAGCATCCCTCCGATTATAACCGCGCCCATGGACTGCTTTGCCGGGTTGATTGAGTTAAGCTGGGGAAGTACGCCCAAGATAATAGCAAGAGACGTCATGATAATCGCCCTGAACTTCACCGACGCCCCCAGCCAGAGCGCTTCTTTGACCGGGACGCCCTCTTTCATCTTGAGCAAGGTATAGTCTAAAAGCAGAATGGCATTGTTCACCACCAGCCCCACGAGCATGACCATGCCAAGCATCGAGGCAAGGTTCATCGACTGCCCCAGGAAAAAGAGTGAAAAAAACACGCCGATAAACGAGGTCACCACAGACAGCATGATCGGCACGGAATACGTCCCTGAATTCAAGAGCGCGCTTAACAACATATAGGTCAGTATGACCGCAAGGATAAATGCCTTCCCGATTTCCCTGCTGCTCTCCTCTTGGTGCTCCGAATCTCCCACATAGGCATACCCGTAATCGTCTCCAAAGGGCAGGCCCTTGAATTCCTTATCCAGCACGTTTTTTACGTATCCCAGCGCAGACTTGGAGAGGTATCCTTCAAGGCGTATGACACGGTCCTTATCCCGGTGCCTTATCGCGGGCAATGCCGTATCGCTCTTGAGCGTACCTAGTTCGGTAATCGGTATGAGCCCCTTTCTGGCAAGCACGGTGATCTCCTGTATGTCCTCAGCAGTCATGGCATATGCATCATTCAATTCAAGATTAATATCGTACTCCTCCCCCCTTTCCTTGTAGACATTGTCGGTATTGCCGTAAATGGAAGAGCGTACGGTCGAGCCCACCTGGGCATTGGTGACGCCGTACTGGATAAGCCTATCTTGGTCCGGAATAAACTGGATCTCCTTTTTCGGGGCTTTATAGGAGGAGGTGACCGATCGGAAATAGCCGCTCTTCTCCATTTTCGCCTTCATCAATTGTGAAAGTTCTATCATCTTGTCATAATCGATTCCGTAGACGTTGATGGACACGTCTCCTTCTTTGGAACCACGTCTCCCAGCACGCTCCAGGATAATCTCAGCGTCGGGTATCCGGGCCATAAACGGAATAAGCTCACCGATAATATCCGCATCGCTCCGCTTCCTTGCAGTCGATGGTACCAGGTCAACGGTGATGGTCGCGTTTTCAACACCATTCTCACCGATAGCAGTCAAAAAAGACGACTGCTCCGGGATCTTTTCAATCCGCTCTTCTATGATCTTGCAGAGCGCAAGGGTGCGATCGATGGTGGACCCTTGCGGCATGACGATATTTACTTTGATCTTATCTTCATCTGTTTGAGGAAAGAATTCATTGTCAATATAAGGCATGATAAACCGCAGAGATAAAAACAAGACGATCAAAACCAGCATCGCAGTCTTGGGGAATCTGAAGATCAAGTCAAAGACAGAACGGTATTCCTTCTTGAGGAATTCGACGCCGTTATTGGTAAGCTCAACCAGCTTGTGGAACGGATTGAAAATGTCGTCCGTGGTCTTCTTCCTCTTGTCTTTTTTCTTCAACAGCAGGGCACAGAGCATGGGGGTAAGTGTAAATGATGCTATAAGCGAAAAAAGGGTAGCATACACAACAGTCAGTCCGAATGATTGCATAAACTGACCCACGATCCCCCCCATCATGGCAATGGGGGTAAACACAACCACATTGGTACCTGTCGCAGCGAGAACCGCTCCCGCGACTTCTTTGGTACCATCGATTGCCGCATGTACCGGCGTCTCTTTATGCTCGAGATGAACAAGCACATTCTCAACAATAACAATGGCATTGGCAATCAATGTACCCAGCGAGGTAGCAATGGCCAGAAGTGTCATAACGTTGATGGTAAACTTTGATGCACTCATGAGGAAAAAAGCGGAAATGAGCGACGTAGGGATCACAATGGCAGCGATAAAGGTGAGCCTTGCCTGACCGGTAAATAAGAATAAGATAATAACGGTAAGGAGAATACCGATGAGGATATTTATGAGCGTATCATGCGTTTCATTCACAACAAACGTGGTGGTATCGCTCGCGATCGCGAGGTGCATCCCCTCAGGCAAAAATTCCCTGAACTCACCAAGCCTGCGCTGTACTGCCTGTGCAATATCCACCGCATTGCCGTCAGAGACCTTATTTAAGGAGAGCCCGACCACCTCTTTGCCGTTATAACGGGCGATCGTCTCAATTTTTTTATAGCTGTCCTCCACCGTGGCGATCTCGTGCAGCGGGAATCGAGCCCCATCCTGCGAGGTGAGCATCATGTCCTTAATCTCTGCAATACTCTGAAACTCACCAACAAAACGCACGCTTAGACTAGTGAGGTCTTTTTCCAGCAGGCCCCCGGGTATATTGGTGCTCTTTGCCTGTATTGCTGCAATCACGTCGGCAATGGCGATGTAATGCTGCTTCATCAACATGGGGTCGAGCCGGACATTGATCTGCCGTTCTTTGCCGCCGTAGACATCGATTTTGGCAACCCCTTCCACAGACGCTAACTTCGTTTTCAACGTCTTGTCCGCGTACTCGTACAGGTCTCGTGCGTCGAGAGTATCGCTGGAGAGCACCAGGTCCATCACTGGCACAACCAAAGGGTCGAATTTTTCGATAATCGGCTTTTCTATTGCATCAGGGAGATCATTGAGTATCGCCTCAACCTTATCTTTTACCTCGATTGATTTCACGTTGACGTCGGCAGATAACAGGAACTCGACAAAGATATATCCAAAGCCATCATACGACTGGCTCCTGATTTGGTCTATTTCTGAGAGCTCGGAGACAGCGTCTTCTATTTGCTTAACCACCAGTGTCTCCACCTCCAAGGGGGTCGCGCCGGGGTATTCTACCGACACCGTGACGATGGGGAAGTCAACCTTCGGTGTCCTCTCTATGGACAGGGTGTAAAAACTGAAAATCCCCAGTACCACGAATACGCACACAAACATTATAGTTGTGATGGGACGTTTGACGAAAAATTCAATCATGGTATATCCCTCGCAGCCTCTTTATCACCCACAATACCCACCTTATCTCCATTCAAAAGTTGTGTCTGCCCTTGTATTACCACCATATCACCGTCGAGCAGGCCCTGTAAGACAACAGCTCCGTAGCCGTTTCTCTCGCCAAGGAGGACGTTTTGTTTATGGGCGCGACCATCTTGAACCGTCCATATAAAAAATTCCCCATCGCTGTCAGTAATAATTTCATTCGGGATACTTATGACATCATTCAATGTTCCGGTATGGACATAAGCAACAATAATATGATTGCTCAACGCTAGCTCATGCTCAAATGCCGCACGCACACGGAACATCCCCGTAGCCACATTCAGCGCCTGCCCGACATAACTGATCACCCCAGAAACCCTTTTCCCCTGCTCTTGATTAACATCCACTGACTGGCCGGGCCTTAATCGCTCCTGAATGTCCTTGGTAACGTATCCCTCAAATAATTTTTTTGATAACGGTATTATGGTAATCTTCTCATATATCTTCACATCGTGGCGAGCTATGTTCTGCACGATAACTGGTTTCCCGTGCATCGCCCATTCGGCAATGGTGCTGACAATTGCTTGATCCCTCTTCGTCTGGACGATATGCTGCCTCCAAAACACCAGGAAGGTAAAAACCATGATACATCCCAAACCAATTAAGACCCTGAGAAAAAATTCCCTTTTTTTCATTTCCTGAGTTCCGTTACCGCCAGTTCCTCAATTTTTGCCAACGTGGTATTGAGATTATACAATGTCAGCACCCTGGACAGTCTTTCGTTTGTCAACAGTAACTCCGCATCGTTGAAATCAGAAAGTGAGACTTGGCCCGTTTCAAAAAGATCCCGTGTCATTTTGAACGATTCCTTTGCCAACTCAACGGCCTTGGTGTTCGCTTCTAATGTATTGATATAAGCATGGTACTCAAAGATTGCATTATCAAGCTCTAATGCGAACTCTTTGGTGCTCTTCTGCAATCGCAATATATCATTCGCTTTATCAATCTTGGCCTGGTTCAATTGCGCACCGGTCTCGCCTCCCATCCAAATAGGAACAGTCACTTTCAGACCGGCAACGGTATAGTGATCAAGATTATCATGCCGAACCTCATAGGTGTCTCCTATCCCTCGATAATTCCAGGTCGCAAAGGCCGAGATTGTCGGCAGAAAGTTCGCCCGCTTTAGCTTAATCATGTCTTCATCTGCGTCTATCTGTTTGCGTAAGGCTTGCAATGTCGGCTCGTTCTCATGCAACGATTCACTGATTTTCTCCTGGTTCAAGGGATCATAGCGTTTAGCGAAGTCTTCAGTCAATGCGACATAAACTGCTGGATCAACGCCAAGGATTATCTTAAAAGTCCTCATAGCGGAATCGAAGGTGGCCCGAGCATCATTAACCCGTGGCACGCGTGATGCGATATCAGCAGCCATTTTGATGTTGTCCCGCTTCGAGCTTCTTCCGCTGGAGGTCCGTTTTTCCAACAGCCTCTTGTTTTTTCGGACGTTCTCATATGATGCCTGTACAATTGAAAGAGTTTTTTCCGCAAGCAAGGCGCTGTAATAACTCAGTTTTGTATTGTAAACAATCTCCTGCCGGGCACTATCTTTATTGAAACGACTGATGGCAATGTATTTATCCGCCAACCTGATGGCGGAAGAGATGCGCCCAAACGCCCATAAGACCTGATTCACGGTTACACCGGTGTCCAAACTGTAATCTTTGGTCGTAGCGGCGGCGGAATCGGGGTATGCCGGATTATGGGCCCAGGTAATTTCTCCCTCAATATGCGGATAAATGGCCGACCGTGCCTCTTTGTACTTGTAATGCATCTTATCGATCTCATTCGCTGCAATCTGGAAATCCTCGCTTTTCCGCAGCGCCAAATCTACGGCCTCCTCTACGCTCACCCGCACGATATCCTGGCCAAGTCCGTCCTTCAGCGCCACTGCTGTGCCAACGAAACACAAAAGGGCGACCAATATAACAATCCGTACCCCTTGCATCATCGCTTTACCTTTCATTTCGACCAAGCCCCTTCCACAGAAAAGACAACTGTTTTTTATAGTGAGTGTTTAAGGTATCGAAATGCTCATATGATATTGCCAGAGGAGCCCCCACAATGATCGTCATCAACAATACAAAAATATCATTGAGGTCAACACCCTTGGGCAGCTCTCCCTTCTGAAGCGCTTCTCCGAGGTTTTTATACAGAAAGTCCTCTAATGACATCAGGAGAATATCCTCGATGCCTTGACAATTGGGAAAGGCATAAAGTCTCTCGATAGAGGGAATATCATAATGCTGTGGTTTGATCTTTTGGCCGACAAAGATGGAAATGATCTCATAAATAAGATAGGGATGATTGAGCTCCTGAACTAAAACGTCAACCATGACGTCGATACGATGGAGAGGACTGTCTTTTATGGCCCTCCGCTGGGTCTCCCACATGATTTTAAGATCCATTAACTGCCGATAATAATAGATCAAATCTATCTTGGCAGGAAAATAATTGTAAAACGTACCCTCGGACACCTCTACACTATCACAGACTTCTTTTATGGATATATCATCCAATCGAGCGGACTTGAGCCTCTCCACAAAGGCCATAGTCAAAGCGACCTTTGTCTTCGCGTGTTTTCTTTCTCTTAAGGGAAAGTTCTGTTCTTCCATCTCTGCCTTTTTGGCTAAAAACCACAATATTATAGTTAACACTATTTTTATTGTCAACTATAAATTCTTGGCCACTGGCAGATATACATAAACGAAAAATGCAAGCCCTTATGGGGTAACAATAAGGAGGAGATTCGATATTTTACTCCATACGTATCCCAGTTTTTCCGCTTCGCCCTTCCTTTTCCCCTGTAAAAGATAGTGATATACTATGAAGTATCTCAGGTACGATTTTAATTCAGGAGGGGGAAAATGCGAAAATTAAAAGGGCTCATTGTTTTCTTTTTCGTTGCCATAGTATTCCAACCCTCAGCCTTTGCGAAAGACCTGAATCTCACTATACTGTACGACAATAATCTCTATAACAAAGAGTTGGAAGCAAAGTGGGGGTTCTCCTGCCTTGTGGAAGGGCTGGAGAAGACCATCCTGTTCGATGTGGGAGGAGATGCAACGGTACTACTAAAAAACATGAAAAAACTGAACATTGAACCTGAGGAGGTGGATATCGTCGTCCTCTCTCACATACATCATGACCACATCGGCAGCCTACCTGCTTTTTTGGAGCAGAACCCCAATGTTCATGTCTACATGCCTCAGTCTTTTCCTCACAGTATCAAGGAGAAGACAAAAAAGGCCGGTGCAAAAGTAATTGCAGTAAGCCGTTTCAGAGAAATTTGCCCCAATGCCTATTCCACTGGAGAACTCGGAGGCTGGATCAAAGAAGAATCCCTTGTTGTAAGAACCGCTCGGGGACTGGTCATAATTACGGGCTGCGCCCATCCAGGTATTACAAATATCGTCAAAAAGGCAAAAGAGATGATGAGATCGGATGTCTATTTAACAGTGGGTGGTTTTCATCTCTGTTGGATGAATCTTGGGCAAGTAAATAAGATAGTTGAGGGAATTCAAGCAGAGGGGGTCCACACGGTGGCTCCCTGCCATTGTTCGGGCGATCTGGCCAGAAAGCGGTTTAAAAAGGCATTTGGGGAAGACTTTATCCTCGCTGGTGTAGGAAAGAAAATAAACATCAAAGATGCCTTCTAATGCCATCAAATTACTTGCAGCTGGTTTTACCATGGGGTGGGGCCCATGCCTCACCTACACTGCGCCGTTGCTCTTGCCTTATATTGGAGCCACAAAGCGAAGTTGGCAGGACGGCTTTAAGGTGGGGTTATTGTTTTCAACGGGCAGACTCATAGCGCTTGCCCTGTTAGGCGGCATTGCAACCGTGGCATTTAGTTTTATCAATCAATTCTTTCCACCTCAAAAGTCCGGCTGGCTCTATGTAATCGCCGCCCTTTTTATGATAGTACTGGGTATCCTTATCATCATGGGCAAAGGCTTTAAAATACATATCGGAGATAAAATATTGCATAAGGGGTCGGAGAGTATGTTTGTAATGGGCTTTTTAATGGGCATTGCTCCCTGTGTCCCCTATGTGGCAATCCTCACCTATATTGCGTGTATAGCGGAAAATGCTGTCCTCACAGGAATACTGTATGGAGCCCTGTTTGCTTTAGGCACAGCAGTTGCCCCCACACTATTGGGTACGTTGATGGGCATCATTCCAGGCCAGCTGTTGAAGAAAGATAAATTATATAAGGCCTTTCAGGTAAGCTGCGGAATAATCCTTATACTTTTCGGAGGCCAGCTTATATATTATGTATTAAATTTGGTTGCGTAAAAAGGGGCGGCTAAGAAAAAGCAGACATGTGTGTCCGCTGCTAACAGTAGCCAAAATTCCTGTTATATCTTCGATACTATTCCCAAAGGCAAATCATCACTTATTACTTAAAAACTTTCTCTCATGATCATGTTATCCACCAACATGCAAAAAAATCTCCTCCTTCGGTCAATAAAAGGAGGAGATTCAGTACTCTGTACTATTAATGATATCTTATCCCAGCTTTTCCACCTTCACCGCGCACACTTTGAACTCAGGGATCTTACCGATGGGGTCCAGCGCCGGATTCGTAAGCCGATTGGCCGCCGCCTCGACGAAGTGAAAGGGAATGAAGACCGTCCCCTGCGGCGACCGAGAGGTCACCTGCACCGGTATCTCGATCCGCCCCCTTCGTGAGGCTACCTGAACCTGCTCCCCATCCACCACCCCCATCTCCATGGCATCAACCGGATTCACCTCCACATGCCCCTGGGGGTAGCGGAAGTTCAGGCCGTCAACCCGGCGCGTCATGCTCCCGGTGTGAAAATGATAGAGGACCCGCCCGGTGCTGAGAATGAGGGGGTACTCCTTATCCGGCAGCTCCGCCGGGGGGATGAAGTCGATGGCGTGGAAGAGCCCCTTGCCCCTGACGAACTTGTCCTTGTGCAGATAGGGGGTACCGGGATGTTTGGGGGTGGGACACGGCCACTGGAGACCCCCTTCTTTTTCCAGCCTCTTATAACTGATGCCGGCGTAACTGGGGGTAAGCGGGGTGAACTCGTTGAAGATCTCCTCGGCGGACCGGTATCGCATCTCATACCCCATGCGAGTAGCGAGATCGGCAATGACTTCCCAGTCGGTCCGCGCCTGACCCGGGGGCTTGACCCCCTTGCGGACTTGCTGGACCCTCCGTTCGGTGTTGGTAAAGGTCCCGTCCTTCTCGGCAAAGGAGGTGGCCGGGAAGATCACATCGGCCATCTGGCCCGTCTCGGTCAGGAAGATGTCCTGAACCACGAGGAAATCGAGGTTTGCGAGGCTCTCCTCCACGTGTTTGAGGTCGGGGTCGCTCACCATGGGGTTTTCGCCCATGATATACAGGGCCTTGAGATCGCCTTTCGCAGCGGCCGGTATCATCTCCGTCGCTGTAAGGCCTACCGCAGCGGGGAGTCCCTGAACGCCCCAGGCCTTCGCGAATTTCTCGCGTGTCGCTTCATCGGTCACCCGCTGATAGCCGGTATAGACGTTGGGGAGGGCCCCGAGGTCGCACGCCCCCTGTACGTTGCTCTGCCCCCTGAGGGGATTCACACCCCCTCCCTCAATCCCTACATTGCCGCAGAGCATGGCCAGGTTGGCCAGGGACTTGACATTGTCGGTGCCGGTGATGTGCTGGGTGATCCCCATGGCGTAAAAGATGGATGCCCGCTTGGCCCCTGCATAGAGGCGGGCAGCTTTGCACAGGTCATCCTGCCGCACCCCGGTAATCCCCTCCACAAACTCCGGCGTATAGCGCTTGAGCGCCTCTCGCATCTGTTCAAAACCCTCGGTCCGGGTTTTCACATACTCCTCGTCGTAGAGTCCCTCCTCGATGATCACGTGCATCAGGCCGTTGATCAGGGCGACATCGGTCCCCGGGGTCTGACGGAGCCAGAGGTGGGCAAAGCGGGTCATGTCGATCTCCCGTGGGTCGACCACAATGAGCGTGGCCCCGCCCCTGGTCACCGCCTGTTTCATCTTGATGGCGACTACGGGGTGATTCTCCGTGGTATTGGTCCCGATAAGAAATAAAACATCGCTCTTGTAAATGTCCACTAGAGAATTGGTCATGGCACCACTGCCGAATGCGGCGGCAAGACCTGCCACCGTGACGGAGTGTCAGAGCCGGGCGCAGTGATCGACATTGTTGGTGCCGATCACCGCGCGCATAAACTTCTGCATCAGGTAGTTTTCTTCATTAGTACAACGGGCCGAGCTGAAGCCCCCGATGGCGTCCGGCCCGTGCTCGGCCTTGATCTCACCAAGCCTCCGGGCCACCAGGCCAAGGGCCTCTGCCCACGTGGCCTCCCGGAACTGACCGTTTTCTTTGATCAGGGGTGCAGTCAGTCTGTCCGGATGATGAATAAACTCGTACCCGAACCTCCCCTTGACGCAGAGGCTCCCCTGGTTCACCACACCCTCCTCGTTGCCCGTGATCTTGACCACCCTGCCGTCGACGATGTTGAGGTCGATGGTGCACCCGGTCCCGCAGTAGGTGCAGGTGGTGGGGACTTTTGTTATATCCCACGGCCGGCCGGCGAACCGAGCCTTGTTTTCTACCAATGCCCCCACCGGACAGACCTGCACGCACTCACCGCAAAAGACGCACGTGGACTCGGCATAACTTCGATCCGCGGCGGTAACGATCTTGGTCCGTGCTCCCCGGTAACCGAAATCGATTACCTGGTTGACCTGGACCTCGTTACACGCCCTGACACAGCGCCCGCAGAGGATGCACTTGTTCATATCCCGAAAGATCATGGGATTGGAATCATCGATGGAGTGCCCCGGTGACTCGGCGGGAAAGCGGGGGTGCTCTATCTTGAGTTCGTAGACCAAATCCTGGAGCTCACACCTCCCGTTGGACTCACACAGCAGACAGTTGTGATCGCCGCTGGCAAGGAGCAACTCAACCGCCATGCGCCGGGCCGCGATAACCCGCTCGGTATTCGTCTTGATCACCATGCCTTCTTGCTCGATGGGAAAGACGCATGATGCCACGAGTGTCCGCGCCCGCTCTACTTCGACCACGCAGACCCGACACGCCCCCGCTAACGGGAGCCGTGGGTGATAGCAGAGGGTGGGGATATGGATACCCAGCCTGGTGGCGAGCTCCAATATGGTCTCACCCTTTTGTGCCTTTGTCTCCATCCCGTCGATGGTGACTGTCACGGCATTGCTCATCTCAACCTCCCTCAAAAAGAATCTATTGCCTCCCTACAATTCCAAGTCACAGCGAAGACAGCGCATCGATTCCCGCAGGGCCTCCTCCTCGGTGTAACCGAGCTCCACCTCGGCAAAGGAGCCTACCCGCTCGCCCCCCCCCAGTTCGGACATCCGCGCCTGTGGTTGTTCTTGGACCTCCTCGTCGATGACCTGGGGGATATCGATCCGTTCTCCCTCAGGTTCCCGGTATGGAGGCTCGCCGTTTTGCTCACGAATAGCGGCATCGATCCCACCGGCGGCCTCCTTCCCGGCGGCGATGGCCCAAATAACCGTAGCCGGTCCGGTGACCGCATCCCCCCCTGCGAAGATCCACGGCGCAGGGGTCTGCGTCCGCCCACTCCCGTTGACCTCGATAGTGCTCCATTTCGTGACGGGGATATCCTTGGGGAGAAAGGAGCAATCGGGGACCTGGCCGATGGCAGCGATGACCATGTCCACATCGAACACAAACTCCGATCCCTCAACGGGCTCGGGGCGACGTCTCCCACTGGCATCGAATTCCCCCAACCGCATCCGCTGACACTTGACGCCGACGACCTTTCCTTTGACGCCGATGACCTCCTTGGGGGCCACGAGGAAGTGGATCTTCACCCCCTCTCCTTCAGCGGCCACCACCTCCTCGGTCTGCGCGGGCATGTCCTGTCTCTGTCTGCGGTAGAGCATAATCACCTCTTGTGCCCCCTTGCGCAGGGCGGAGCGGGCAGCATCGATGGCGGAGTTTCCACCCCCCACGACGGCCACTCTGTTACCCACTTTTACCCCGTTACCGAGGTTGACCTGCCGCAGGAACTCCACCCCTCCGTAAACCCCCGTCAGGTCTTCACCGGGGACCCGCAGGCGTTGGCTTTGGTGTGCACCGATGGCCAGATAGAGCGCATCGTATTCCTTGCGTATCTCTTCAAAGGTGATGCCCTTTCCCACCCTGGTGTTGGTCCTGAACTGGACCCCCAGGGCGCGGATTGCATCGATCTCTTGCTCCAGGACTGCACGGGGGAGCCGATATTCGGGTATCCCGTATCGCAACATCCCCCCCACATGAGGAAGCTCCTCGAATACCGTCACGCTGTACCCCCGTAGGGCAAGCTCCCCGGCCGCGGTGAGGCCCGAAGGCCCCCCTCCCACCACCGCGATCCGTTCCTTGCCGGTCACGGGCACCGGCTCGATCGTGGGTCGAGAACCGTTGTCGGTGATGTAGCGCTTGAGGTGCTTGATGGCGACCGGTTCGTCCAGTTGTCCCCGACGGCACTTGGTCTGACACTGGTGGTCGCACACCCTTCCACAGACACTGGGAAAGGGGTTGGTCTTGAGCAGCACCTTATAGGCATCGTCGAGGCGGTTCGCCCTGATGAGGGCAATGTAGGCGGGGGCATCCATCCCCACCGGGCAGGTGTTCTGACAGGGGGAGGTAAACAGGGCCGAGCATACCGAGGCCGGACATCGCTTATCCCTGATGTGGGCCTCATACTCATGTCGAAAATAACGGATCGTTGAGAGGACCGGATTGGGCGCGGTCTGTCCCAGTCCGCACAGGGCAGAATCCTTGATCACGGTCGCCAACTCCTCCAAGAGCTCGATGTCCCCCTCTTTACCCCTGCCTTCACAAATGTCAGTAAGTATATCCAACATCTTCTTCGTCCCCACCCGGCAGGGGACACACTTGCCGCAGGACTCATCCTGGCAGAAGTCCATAAAGAAGCGGGCCACATCCACCATGCAGGTGTCTTCATCCATGACAATGAGACCACCGGACCCCATGATCGCCCCAACCTGGGTGATGGCCTCGTAATCGGTGGGGATGTTGAGGTGCTGTACCGGGATGCACCCACCCGATGGCCCCCCCAGTTGGGCGGCCTTGAACCGTTTGCCCTGCAGGATACCCCCACCGATATCGAAGATGATGGTCCCGATGGTCGTCCCCATGGGGACCTCCACCAGCCCGATGTTATTGACGGCTCCGGTGAGGGCAAAGACCTTGGTCCCCTTGCTCCCTTCGGTCCCGATGCTCGCGTACCACTCCCCCCCCTTCAATATGATCTGGGGAATATTTGCCAAGGTCTCCACGTTGTTGAGGATGGTGGGTTTCCCCCACAGGCCCTGCTGGGCCGGAAAGGGAGGACGAGGACGCGGCATGCCCCGACGCCCCTCAATAGAGGCCATCAGCGCCGTCTCCTCACCACATACAAAGGCCCCTGCCCCCTGATAGACCTCCAGGTCGAAGGAGAAGCCTGAACCGAGGATATCCTCCCCCAACAGACCGTATTCACGCGCCTGGTTGATGGCGGTGTTCAGCCGCTGTACCGCCAGGGGGTACTCGGCCCGGCAGTAGATATACCCCTGATGGGCGCCGATGGCCTTGGCCGCACTGAGCATCCCCTCCAAGACGGCGTGGGGGTCTGCCTCCAGCACGCTTCGATCCATATAGGCCCCAGGATCTCCTTCATCGGCATTACACAGGACATACTTCACCTCTCCCTCTGATCCATGGGCGAATTGCCACTTTAAGCCTGTGGGGAACCCTCCCCCCCCTCTGCCGCGGAGGCCAGATTTCTTCACCTCACCGATAATTTCCTCCGGGGTCATCTCCAGAAGGGCCTTGGCCGCCCCCCGGTATCCGTCCCGGGAGATATACTCATCGATCCGCTCGGCATCGATGAGCCCCCGGTTTCGCAGCACCCGCAATTCCTGAAGTCCAAAAAAGGGGATATCATTCATATAGGGGATGACCTCTTCGGTGATGGGCTCTCGGTGCGGAAGGCGCTCCTCCAGCCCCTTGGCTAGGGCGAATGCTTTCTGTATCTTGCCGCCGATGATGTGCCGCTTAAAGACCTGCCGCATCTTGTCCTCATCCATATACTCATAGGTGATCGGCTCTGCCCCCGCTACCTCCACCGTCATCAGGGGCTCCTTGCTGCAGATCCCAATGCACCCCGACGTAGTCACCATGACATCCTGGGTCCCCTCCTCCTCAATGGCACCGACCAGGGCGTTGAGGACCGTTCGGGCCCCCGAGGCGATACCGCAGGTCCCCATATGGACGGTGGCCTTCACCCGTTTTCCCCCCTCTCGCGGTGAGGTGGCCTTTTGTACTTCTTCTTTTATCTTTTTAAGATCCTCAACCCTTATCTTCGGCATCGCTTCCTCCTTGCCTAAACTGGCGATGGCCTAGTCATATCGCTCCAGTAATCCGCGCACCTTGCGTTCCTTTACCTGTTTGTAGGTGTCCTCATCGATCACCATCACCGGGGCGAGGCCGCAGGCCCCCAGGCAGCGGACCGTCTCCAGGGAAAACCGGCGATCCGGTGTGGTGTCACCGGCATCAATGCCCAGGTCCTGCGTCAAGCGGTCGAGATTCCTCTTCCCACCCCGCACATAACAAGCGGTCCCCATACAGAGGCGGATGGTGTGCCTCCCGCGGGGGACCATGGTAAAAAAGGAATAAAAGGTCACTACGCCGAAGACCTGACTCTGGGGGAGGTTGAGCCCCTGGGCAACGCGGTGTTGGATCTCATGGGGGAGATACCCCAATATCCCTTGGGATTCCTCCAAGACGGGAATGAGGGAACCTGGCTTCCCCGTATATTTTTCTATGATGGCGTCTACCTGTTGAAGCTGTTCTGGGGAAAATTCCTCGAGCAATTCATCCGAGACTATTGCCTCCTGAAAACTCATTGTGTTCCTCCTTACGTAGGATGATTCAAATTGGCAACCGGAGAGGAAAAATGGTAAGGGATGCCCTTTTGCTTGGACAAGGCAACGGCCTTTTCATCAGGCCTCTTGCCATGGACGAAGACGAGGGCCGTGATATCGACCATCTCCGCCGTCCCGATCACCTGCGAGTTAACCAAACCCATAAGCAAGAACTCCCCACCGATGCTTTGGGGCAGAACATCGCTCATCAGATCGGCGGCCTCAGCCATCCCGATCTCGAGTTGAAGATCGACTGGCTCCCACAGCAGTTCAGCCTCTAATATGCCCTTAATTTCCCAGAGCTGCATGCCATCAGGGTTCAGCCGCAGCGCAAGAAACATGACGCCGTAGCACTGTCAGCTTAGCAATAGGTGAGATAGTGTAGTGAATCGTTGTACCGCAGGCTAGAAACGATTGCCGCGACCTCCACCTCCTCCACCCCGCGGTCTTTCTGAGCGAGGACGTGCTTCATTGACGTTCAGTGTCCTTCCCTTTAAGTCTTTGCCATTAAGACTGCTAATCGCGGCTTGGGCTTCATCTTTAGAGGGCATCTCCACAAATCCGAATCCTCTTGATTCTCCGCTGTACTTGTCCGTTATAATCTTGACGGATTCAACCCCCCCGAAAGCTTCAAAAGCCCCCCGCACATCTTCCTCAGTGGTTTCGAACGACAAATTACCTACGTAAATGTTCACAGTGCCCTCCTTCTTGCCTACATGGTTAATTTTTTATTGCCTACCAACAGACTATACACTACTCCACCCCTCCCACTCTGTCAACGTGTTGGAAACGATAATGCGGTGGGTTGACCTCATGATACCTATGTACAGAGGGGGATGCAGGATACACCATTCACAACAAAAACCGGATGGATCGCTGGGCCAGGGCCAAAAACGTGGAGGGCAAGATCCCGATATGCAAAACCCCCCAGACCGATATAATGACTGCCAAGACGGCAGCTGGTGAGAACCCTCCGATAGCCAACTCCTTTTCCGGCTCCCGGAAGTACATGTATATGAGCACCCTGAGGTAGTAATAGGCGGCGACGGCGCTGTTTAAGACCCCGATGACGGCCAGCCAGTAATAGTTGGCCTTCACCGCTGCGCTGAAGACGTAGAATTTGGCCATAAACCCGGCCGTGGGAGGCACCCCTGCCAGGGAGAACATAAAAATGGCCATGGCGACTGCCAAGAGGGGATGGTGAAAACCGAGCCCTGCATAATCGCTGATCAGGGTATGCTCCTCCCCCTTCTTCCCCAGGAGGATCACCACCGTAAAGGCCCCGATGTTCATAAAACAATAGGCCAGGAGGTAAAAGAGGATGCTCGATCGGCCCAGGTCGTTGCCAGCCACAAAGGCCACCAGGATGTAGCCCGCATGGGCGATACTGGAGTAGGCGAGCATCCGCTTGATGTTCGTCTGGGAGAGGGCGATTATATTTCCCACCGTCATGGTGGCGACAGCCAAGATCCACATGATCTCCGTCCAGTAGGGTTGCAGGGCAGGCAGGGCGTAGAAGAAGACCCGCACGAAGGCAGCGAACCCCGCGGCCTTGACCCCCGTGGCCATAAAGGCCGTAATGGACGTGGGGGCACCCTCATAGACGTCAGGGGTCCACATGTGAAAGGGGACCAGGGCGATCTTAAACCCGAACCCCACCATGAGCAGGGCGAGGCCGGTGATAAGGATGGGCAGCCCCCTGATCCACGCCTGCTCTGCCAGGACCGTGCCAATCCCGCCCAGATCGAGGGTGCCGGTCGAGGCATAGGTCAAGGCGATGCCGTACAGCAGAAAGGCCGAGGCGAAAGCCCCCAATAAAAAGTATTTAAAGGCCGCCTCCACCGATCGCGTATCATCCCGCATGATGCCAGCCAAGACATAGATGGAGATGGACATCACCTCCAACCCCAGAAAGATGATCAGGAGGTTGACCCCCGAGGCCATCACCATCATCCCCACGGTGGCGAATAAGATCAAGACATAATATTCGCCGAACCCTATCCCCTCACGCTTGGCATAATCCAGGGAGGCCAAAATAGTCAAGAAGGCGATGACCGTCATCAAGGCCTTAAAGAATAAGGAGAAGGGATCGATCCTCACCATGCCGCTGAAGGCGCTCGTCTCTTGCCCGATCCCCCAATACAGGGAGATGAAGGCCGCCACCACCCCTACGAGGGCGGTGTAGCCGAGGAACCCCCTCCGCTCGGAGCGAGCAAAGACGCTCATGAGGAGGATCACCAAGGCGAAGCCGCTCAACACCAACTCCGGGGCAATCACCAGGAGGTCTGCTGTCGAAAACTGGATCTGAAAGATCTCCATCTCTCTCTTACTCCTTTGTGTTCACGAGCTTCTGGTCCGCTCCCTCGTCTTTCCTATCCAGCGGTGGTTCTGCGCCTGGGGGTGGTGGTACGACAACCTCATACCGCGCCTTGATATCATAGAGGAAGTGCTGAACCGAGAGCTCCATCTTCTTGAAGAAGAACTTCGGGTAGACACCCATCCAGACGATCATGACGACGATGGGTATCAAGGTCACGATCTCCCTCAGATTGAGGTCCTTGAGCTGACGATTCTCCTTGTGCGTGACGGCGCCAAACATCACCCGTTGGAACATCCAGAGCATATAGACGGCAGCCAAGATCACCCCCGTAGCGCCGAAGACACCGTACACGGGGTTGGCCTTAAAGGTCCCCAAGAGGATGAGAAACTCCCCCACAAAACCGTTGGTCCCCGGCAGGGCGATGGAAGAGAGGGTCACGACCATGAAGAAGGTGGCAAAGACCGGCATCACCTTGGCAAGCCCCCCGAAATCGGCGATCATCCTGGTGTGCCTCCGCTCGTAGATCATGCCGACGATCAAAAAGAGGGCCCCCGTGCTCACCCCGTGATTGAGCATCTGATAGACACTCCCCTGCACCCCCTGCGCATTGAAGGCGAACATCCCTAACATGACAAAGCCGAGGTGGCTCACACTGGAGAAGGCCACCAACTTCTTGAGGTCTGCCTGCATCATGGATACCAGGGCGCCGTAGATGATCCCGATGAGGGCCAAAACGGATATGATGGGGATCGCCTTAAAGGCAGCCACGGGAAACAGCGGCACGGCGAAGCGGATAAACCCATAGGTCCCCAGCTTCAGGAGGATGCCGGCCAGGATCACCGAGCCGGCGGTAGGGGCCTCCACGTGGGCATCGGGCAACCAGGTGTGAAAGGGGAACATGGGGACCTTGATGGCAAAGGCCACGGCAAAGGCCGCAAACATGAGATACTGGGTCTTGATGGGAAGGGAAGCCTGATAAAGTTTCAGCAGATCAAAGGTGTACTCCCCGGTCGCCTTTCCGTTGAGAAAGTACAGGGCGAGAATAGCCACGAGCATCAGCACACTCCCTGCCATGGTATAGAGGAAGAACTTGACGGCGGCGTAGATCCTCCTCGGTCCACCCCAGATCCCGATGATGAGGTACATGGGGATCAGGGTGATTTCCCAAAAGACATAGAAAAGGACGAGATCAAGGGCTCCCAAGACCCCGATCATCCCGGTCTCCAGGATGAGGAAGGCGATCATATACTCTTTCACCATCCGCTCCACCGCACGCCAGGAGCTGAGGATGCACAGGACCGTCAGAAACGTGGTCAAAAGGATCAAGAAGAGGCTGATCCCGTCGATCCCCACAACATAGTGTACCCCCCACTCGGGTATCCAGGGCACCCGCTCCACAAACTGCATCCCTGCCACCCCCTCATCGAAGAAGATGAACAGGGGCAGGGAGACGGCAAACTCCACCAGGGAGATGGCCAAGGCGGCACGCTTAAGAAATTCCTCTTGAACTCTGGGTATAAAGAGGAGCGCGATGGCCCCTACCAAGGGGAGGAAGGTAACCGCTGTCAAGATTGGAAAACCCACGGGGTTCATGCAAGACTCCTCACCTGATCAAGAATAAGATGATTATCACGGCACCCAGGATGATGCCGGTGGCGTAGCCCTGTACGCGGCCTGTCTGGATCCTGCGCAGTACCCCCCCCAGCCAGAGCATCAAGCGGGCTACCAGGTTTACGCCGCGATCTATGACCCCGTCGTCGAACCGCTGCCAGAGGAAGGTGCCGAGCCGTTTGGTGCTGTTGACAAAGCATGCCTCATAGATCTCATCCACGTAGTACTTATTGAAGACGACGGTATAGAGGGTCTTAAACCGTTCCCCCAACCGCTTGGGAAGCTCGGTCTTCCAGATATAGAGATACAAGGCGATTGAGATCCCCATGACGGCGATGGCCACGGAGACGCCCATCAGAAGGAGCTCCATATTGACACCGCTCCCCACCGTTGCGCCGCCGCTGGCAAAGGCGGGCCTGACCAGGGAAAAGGCGGTATGCCCCGCCTCTTGAGGATGTCCCCCCAAGACCGGGGCGAGAAACTCGTGGAAGAAGTTCCTCCCCCCCAGGACATGGGGTATCCCCACATACCCGCCGATGAGCGAGAGGGTGGCCAGGATGATGAGGGGGATGGTCATGATGGGAGGGGATTCATGGATGTGCTTCTTCACCTCCTCTGAGGCCCGGCACCGCCCAAAAAAGGTGACAAAGAGGAGCCGGAACATATAGAAGGCGGTCATCCCCGCCGCAGCTGCCCCCACAAGCCAGAGCAACACGTGTCCGTGGGCGCTGTCGAAGGCCTGCCACAGGATCTCATCCTTGCTGAAAAACCCCGAGAACCCAGGGATTCCTGCGATGGCCAGGGTCGCCACAAAAAAGGTCCAAAAGGTGATGGGGGCGCGCTTCCAGATCCCCCCCATTTTCCTCATATCCAGCTCCCCGCTCATGGCGTGCATCACACTCCCCGCACCCAGGAAGAGGAGCCCCTTGAAGAAGGCGTGGGTCATGAGGTGAAAGATCCCCGCACTGAATGCCCCCACCCCCACGGCAAGAAACATGTAGCCGAGCTGGCTGATGGTGGAATAGGCCAGCACCCGCTTGATATCGAACTGCAGAAGCCCCATGGAGGCGGCGTAGATGGCCGTGGCGGCGCCTACAATGGCCACGACCGCCATGGAGACCGGGGCCATGCTGTACAGGACATGGCATCGGGCGATCATATAGACACCCGAGGTGACCATGGTGGCGGCGTGGATCAGGGAACTGACCGGGGTGGGACCCTCCATGGCGTCGGGGAGCCACACATAGAGGGGGATCTGGGCCGACTTGCCGGTGGCCCCCACAAAGAGCAGGAGAGTGATAATGGTTACGGTCACGGCATCGAGGGAATGGGCCCCGGCGAAGACGCCGTTGAACTCCAGGGTGCCGAGTTGGGCGAAGATCAAAAATATCGCCAAGAGGAACCCGAAATCCCCTATCCTGTTGACTACAAAGGCCTTCTTCCCTGCATTGGCAGGGGCATCCCGCTCAAACCAAAAGCCGATGAGGAGATAGGAGCACAGCCCCACCCCCTCCCATCCGACAAACATGAGAAGGAAGTTGTTGGCCAGGACCAGGGTGAGCATCATGAAGACGAAGAGGTTGAGGAAGGAGAAGTATCGCGTGTACCCCGGGTCATCGTGCATGTAGCCCACGGAGTAGATGTGGATAAAAAAACTCACCCCGCTGACCACCAGGGCCATGATGATGGAGAGGGGATCGACCTTGTATCCGATGACCGTCTTGAGATCTCCCGACACGATCCAGTCGAAAAGGACCTTGTCGGGCACGGCGGCCCTGGCCTCGGGAGCAAGCTGCACAAGGCTGAAAAAGATCAGGATAGAGAAGAGAAAGGAAAGCCCCAGGGCAGAGCACGCGACCCAGCTGACGATCCGCTTGTCGAGGTTCACCCACCGCGCGATCAGGCCGTTAAAGAGAAACCCGATGGCAGGAAAAAGGGGTATCAACCACACCAATTCGATCATAGGGCGCTTCCTCCCGTCACCACTTCAAGAGGTTTATCTCATCCACCTTAATCGTCCCCCGCCCCCGAAAGAGGAGGACGAAGATAGCCAGACCGACGGCCGCCTCGGCAGCCGCCACCGTCATCACGAAGAAGACCATCAGGACCCCATCCAAGGAATTGAGGTGGTGGGAGGTGGTGATCAGCGTGAGGTTGACGGCGCTGAACATCATCTCGATGCACATGAAGACGATGATCGCATTCCTCCTGATCAAGACCCCCACCGCCCCGATGGCGAAGATCACCGCACTCACAATCAAAAAGTATATGGGCGGCACACTGGACAGCATCGCTCTTATCGCTCCTTTTTGCTCAAAATCACGGCCCCGATGATTCCCACCAAGAGGAGGATGGAGGCCACCTCAAAGGGGAAGAGGAATTTGGTAAAGAGAAGACCCGCCACCGTCTTGATATCGCCGAGTTTGGCTATCCGCTCGGGGCTGAACTCCCCCAGGTCACCCGGCAAGACCTCGACGGCAACCCCATAGATGAGCTGCGCAAACAGGATAAGGACCAACACCACCCCCATCACCTGGGCGGGGGAGGGGCGCATCAGGCGCCGCCGTTCCTCTTCCTCCACGCTCAGCAGCATAATGACGAAGATGACCAGCATCATGATGGCACCGGCGTAAATCATCACCTGAATAATGGCAATGAACTGGGCGTTCAACAGCAAATAGAGGACGGCGATGCAGAGGAAGTTGAGCACCAAGAACATGGCCGAGTGGATGGGGTTTCGCCGGGTGATCACCATCACGGCGGCAAAGATGGCGGTCAAGGCGGTCAGGATGAAGATGATCCAGTAAAAGACGCTGCCCGCCGTCATCTATGTCTCCTTCGGTGCATTGGCCAGGAGTCTCTCCTTGTCCAGGACAAGGGCCTCCCGTTGGTAATCGACAAACTCATAGTTCCTCCCCAGCTTGATGGCGTCCACCGGGCAGGCCTCAGCGCACATGCCGCAGTAAATACACCTGACCGTATTGATCTCATAGGTCTCAGGATACCGCTCCCCATTATCCTGCTCCACCGCCACCAACCGAATGCACTGGGAGGGGCAGACGGCTACACAGAGTCCACAGGCCACACAGCGGGTATCACCCTTTGCATTGCGCTCGAAGTAGTGGATACCCCTCCACCGGGGGGAGACCTCCCGCTTCCTCTCTGGATATTGAATAGTTATCGGACGGGAGAAGAACATCTTTAGGGTCAGCCTCAATCCCTTCAAGAGGGCAAAGACACTCGTCAAGAGCAACCCTATTCCCTTGATAAACCACCATATTCCTGTTAGCACGGAGATAACCATCCTGTTTTTATCCCGTTAAGACCATATACAACCCCGTCGCAAATATATTGGCCAGGGCCAAGGGCAGCAGAAACTTCCACCCGAACCGCATGATCTGATCATACCGCAGCCGCGGAAAGGTCCCCCGTTGCCAGATAAAAAAGTACACCAGGATCCCCGTCTTGGCCACAAACCAGATCCACGACCAAGAAGGCGACAGGTTGAAGGGACCGTCCCACCCCCCAAGAAAAAGGGTAGTCGCGATGGCGCAGACCGCCACCATATGGGCATATTCCGCCATAAAGAAGAGGGCGAACTTCATGCTGCTGTATTCGATGTTGAAGCCGCAGGCCAGTTCAGCCTCCGCCTCGGGCATATCGAATGGCGTCCGGTTGATCTCAGCAAGGGCACAGACGATATAAAAAATAAACGGGAAAAATTGAAAATGATAGAAGACATTCCAATGCCACCCGGCCTGCTGCTGGACGATCTCTACCAGGTTGAGGGTCCCTGCAATCATCAAAACCCCCATCACGGAGAGGGCCAGAGCAAGTTCGTAGCTGATCATTTGGGCCGCCGCCCGCAGGGCACCCATGAGGCCGTATTTGTTATAGCCGGACCAACCGCCGAGGACGACCCCATACTCACCCAAGGAGGCGACGGCAAAGACATAGAGGAGCCCGATGTCGAGATCAGCAATGACGAGAGATACCCGCCTGCCAAAGAGCTCTATGTATTCGCCGAAGGGGATCACGGCAAAGAGAGAGATCGCCGCCGTGATGCTGATCATGGGGGCGATAATGAAGAGGGGCTTATCCGCCCGGGCCGGGATTAGATCTTCCTTGAAGAAGGCCTTGATCCCATCGGCGATGGGCTGAAAGAGGCCAAAGGGACCCACCCGGTTGGGCCCGTAGCGCACCTGGATACGTCCCAGGATCTTGCGCTCGGCCAGGGTGAGGTAGGCCACGGCTGCCATGAGGCAGGCGAAGACCACTATCACCTTGGTGATACTCTCTATCAGGAAATAGACCGTCTCCATCCCTCCCCCTTATACCCTTTCGACCCTGGCGGGGATCCCCGCATAGGCAGGGACCAGGGAACGGCAATCCACCTGAGGACCCACCAGTTGGGCAACTGCCACATCATGAAGAGACAGAAAAAGTGAGAGACAATCCCTCCTCATCCCCTCCGATACCTTCACCGTCACCTCCGTCTCACCCCAGGGGGTGACAACCCGTACACGATCGCCATCTGCGACGTCTATCTTGCGCGCCTCCTCGGCATTCATCTCCAGCGAGGAGCGGGAGACCTGTGTCAAACCCTGGGCCCAGCGTTTATGGCCCGAGCCGATGAGGTGGCTTGAAAAGATACCTTCTATAGAAAGTGAAAAGGGATAACCCTTTTCACTTTCTTCTCGCTCGATCTTGACGGCCCCGAAGGACGCTTTCTTCAATAGTTTACCCCCGCTTCCATCTCGCCACCGGGGCGCATGCGGGTCAAAGGTCATTCCTTTATACAGAGAGTTTGTTTTGGCGATCTCCGCAAAGACCTCTGCCGGAGATGCCACGGGCATGTCCTTCCCCATGAAGGCTGCCACATCCGCAAAGACCTCCCCGCCCCACCGCAGACCCCCGGGGGGCTCCAAGGCCCGGCGCAGGCGTTGGACCCGACCCTCGCAGTTGGTGAAGGTGCCCTCCGACTCCGCAAAGGATAGGGCCGGGAGGAAGACGTGGGCGCGTTCGGCCGTCTCCGAAAGGAACATATCCTGGACCACGAGAAACTCCAGGGCCGCCAGTCCCTCCTCCACCAGGGACCTGGGGAGGGTGAGGAGGGGATCCTCTCCCACGATGAACAGGGCCTTGAGCTTTCCTTGGGCTGCCGCCTGAAACTGCTCCACGGCGGAAAGGCCCTTTCCCTTGGCAGGGGCATACCCGGGGAGGAGCGTCGGTGCGGCCCCCATCTCAACAACGCCGACCATGTTGCTCTGAGGCCCTACAAAGTGAAAACCGCCGCCAGCAAGGGCACCACACAGCACGGCCAGGTTGGCCAAGGCCTGAATCTGATCCACCCCGTTCGATCTCTGCCCCAAGGGCGGCGAGCAGACGAAGGCCGGCCTCTGCGCCTGGCCCAGATGTCGCGCCGCCTCCTCGATGAGCTCCTGGGAACAACCGATCTCCTCGGCCACGGCGGCGGGGGTGAATTTCTTAGCCGCCTCCTTGAGTTCTTTGAAGCCCTTGATGCCATCGACTGCCGGTCCCCAGACCTTTTTGTTTTTGAGGAGAAGGTGGATCATCCCCAGGGCCCAGATCGCCTCTGCACCCGGGCGCAGGGAGAACCAACAATCCGCCTCCTCGGCCAATCTCCCCTGACGGGGGTGGAGCACGATGAGGCGCGCGCCGGTTTGCCAGAGGGCCTCCCTGATCCGGTTGGCGGCAATTATATGGTTATTCGCATCCAAATCCCCACCGGCGACGACGATGCAGTCGCTGTGGGTGATGTCATCGAGGGTGGCGGGGAGGTAATCTCTCCCCAGCACCGCTTTGAGAGCTAGACGGTACGGCTCCAGACAGAGCCGGCCGGTGCTATCGATATTGTTGGTCCCCACTATCTCCCGCATGAACCGCTGAAAGAGGTAGGCCTCCTCATTGGTTGCGCGGGGGGAGATCAATCCTCCGACGGCCTCGGGGCCGCTTGCCAGGACGACCTTGTTGATCATGGCCGCGACGTACGAGAGGGCTTCATCCCAGGGGACCTCCTTCCACTGGCCGTCCTCCTTGATCAGGGGTGCCGTAACCCGCTGGGGGTGATGGAGAAAGTCGTATCCGAAGATCCCCCGCTGGCAGAGGCTCCCCCGGTTGGCCCCTCTATCCTCGGGGGCCGTCACCCCAATAACCTTGTTCTCAAAAACAGCGAGCTCCAGCTGGCACCCCAGCGAACAATAGTGACAGGTGGTGAGGACCTTCTGAGACTGCCAGGGGCGGGCCTTGGTGCGGCTGACCCGCTCGGTCAGGGCCCCTACCGGGCAAACCCGAAGGCACTCCCCGCAGGAGATACAGGCATCGGGGTTTATCACCTCAATCCGGGCCTCGTTCCCCGTGCCCACCAGATCGATGGCATGGGTCCGAACGATCTCATGATCGGCCCTGATACAGCGCAGACACATGATACACCGATCACCCCAGTACCTGATGAGGGGGGTAGCGAACTCCTTCATGCCCTGGGTCGATCTCGTGGCTTCATACTCCTGTTGATCGATGCCGAATTCGAAGACCAGATTCTGCAGCTCACATGCGCCGGCGGCATCACACTGGGGGCAATCCAAGGGGTGATAGGTCAAAATAAGCTTGAGGGCGTCACGCCGAATGCGATGTAATTTGTCCGTCTGGGTGTGGACCACGATCCCGTCCTGCACCTGAGTGGTGCAGGCGGTCATGGGCCGGTCTGCCCCCTCGATCTCCACCACACAGAGACGGCATGAACCGATGGGGAGCAACCGGGGGTGGTAACAGAGAGTGGGGATATAGATCCCGTTCTCCCTGGCCACCTCCAGGATGGTCTGCTCGGCCTCCGCTTGGAGCTCTGTGCCGTCAATGGTTATCCGGACCATCTGATCACCCATCTTACTTTCCTATCGCCACAAGCCCCACGCGGTAACACCGCAGGCACCGGGAGGCCTCCCGCATGGCGGCATCGGTGGGAAACCCCTTCTCCACCTCATCAAAGGTCCACTTCCGGGTATCCGGCGGCAGCATCTCCAACTGCCCGCGTTTCCCATCGGGGATGATCCCAATCGACTCCTCGGAGTCGTAGACCCCGATCTCGGCCATCAAACGCTCCAGGCGCTCATCATCGCTCACCTCCACCTCCCTCCCCTGGAGGTAGCAATCAATCATCTCCCCCGCCAACCGGGCATGGCCCGCTGCCCGCACCAGGACATCGGGACCGGTCACGCAGTCACCGGCGGAGAAGATCCCGGGTTGTGACGTCTGAAAAGTCGCATCGTCTGATGCCACTGTGGACCACTTGGTGGCCTCGATGCCGTCTCTTTCTGTTATAAAAGAGAGGTCGACCCGCTGCCCGATGGCCGGGATCAGGATATCGGTATCCACCACGAACTCCGATCCTTTGATAGGGACCGGTCGGCGTCTGCCCGACTCGTCGGGTTCCCCCAACTCCATCCGGATGCACTCCACCCCCACCACCCTACCCTTCTGCTCGATGATCTTGGTGGGGGCACAGAGATATTCGAATCGTACCGCTTCTTCCTCGGCGTCGTGAATCTCTACATCGTCGGCAGGCATCTCCTTACGGGTACGGCGGTAGAGGAGATTTACATCCTCTTTCCCAAGCCGAAATGAAGAGCGTACGCAATCGATGGCCACGTTGCCGCCCCCCACCACCACAACCCGCTTGCCCTGGGAATAGGGGTCCTCTCCCTTATTGATGCTGTAAAGATACTGCGCCCCGGGGATAAAACCCTCATACCCTGCATCCTCACCCTCCACCCGCATGGGCATGGACAATTGGGCCCCCACGCCGATGAAGATGGCGTCGTATTCCTTCTTTATAGCACTGAGGGTGATTGCTTTGCCCACCGTGGTGTTATACTTGATCTCGACGCCGAGCGAGGTGACAATATCCGCCTCCCGGCGCAGGATGGGGCGGGGGAGCCGATAATCGGGGATACCCACGGCGGCCATCCCCCCCGGTTCACCCCCTTGCTCAAAAATCGTGATTGAATATCCCTTGAGGGCTAGGAAGTAGGCGCAGGAGAGCCCGGCCGGACCCGCCCCGATGACGGCCACTTTCTTGTCTTTTGCATCCTGGGGGGTCGGGACTACAGGCCGCCTCTTTTTTTCTACCTCGTAATCGGCCACGAACCGTTTCAGGTGCCTGATATCGAGGGGCTCATCCACATTGAGCCTGCGGCAGTTGGACTCGCAGGGGCGGATGCAGACCCTCCCCAGGGTCCCTGCGAGGCAGGTACGCTCCCTGATGACCCGCAGGGAATCGATGAAGTCCCCCTCCGCAATCCGTTCTATATAGGTGGGAATATCCAAGTGTGCCGGGCAGGCGTTGATACAGGGGGCGGTGAGCTTTACCTTATACTCTCCCCGCGGGACCTTCTTTTTGTTCTTGATGACCTCCTCGAACTCCTCCCGATAGTGCTCGATGGCCACCAGCAAAGGCACGGGTCCGGTCTGCCCAATCTGGCACTTGGAGCCCTCAATAATGGAGCGCCCCAGGGCAACCATCTGGTCAATGTCCTTCATCCTCCCCGTGCCCTGGGTGATCCGCCCCAAGGTCTCGGCAATTACCCTGGTCCCCACCCGGCAGGGAAAACACTTTCCGCAGGAGACCGACTGTATCGCTTCCATGTAGGCGCGGCACATATCGACCACACTGGCCCTTTTATCCCGGACAGCGAAACCGTTCCATCCCATAAAGGCTTTAATAGGCACGCCGGGTTTGAACTCGGGGGGGAGCCTTAACCGCGCCAACTCGTCGGATTCCTTCCGGGCCTTTTTCCGGTTATCGGCCAATTCCCCTCCCCAATAGCTGAAGACGATCTCTCCCATCCTTACCTATCTATCTCCCCTAAGACGATGTCGATACTCCCGATGATGGCCACCACATCGGCCACCAAGTGCTCCTTGATCATCTCCGGCAGGGCCGCCACATTCGTGAAGCTGGGGGTGTGAATTCTGTATCGATACGGCCGGTTCGTCCCATCGCTCACTATATACCACCCCAGTTCTCCCTTGGGGTTTTCCACGCTGCAGTAAACCTCCCCCGGAGGCGGCGAGACCCCCTCAGACATGACCTTGAAGTGACGAATCAGGGCGTGGATCTCCTTTCCCACCTCCCTCTTTGCCGGCGGCGTCACCCGAGGATCATCCACCCGGATCCTTCCCTTGGGAAGTCTCTGCACGGCCTGACGCACGATGCGGGCGGATTGCCGCATCTCCTCCAGCCGCACCAGGTATCGATCGTAGACATCGCCAATTTCTCCAATAGGGATCTCAAATTCGAACTCCTCATAGCTCGAATAGGGAATGGCCTTGCGGATGTCCCATTTGACCCCCGAGCCCCTGATGACCGGACCGCTGAGCCCCCAATTGATGGCCTCCTCAGGGCTGATGACCCCCACCCCTTTGGTCCTCCTCAACCAGATGATGTTCTTGGTAAGGAGGGTCTCATATTCGCGCATGCGGCGAGGAAAATCATCGAGAAAGGCCTGAATTTTTTCTTCGATGCCCTCGGGCAGATCGGCGGCCAGTCCCCCGATGCGCAGAAAACTGGGAGTCAGCCTCGCCCCGGTGATTGCCTCCAGGATATCGATGACTGTCTCTCGTTCACGAAAGCAATAGAAAAGGACGGTCATGGCCCCCATGTCCAGGGCGTGGGTGGCGAGCCACAACAGATGGGCAGCGATGCGCTGCAACTCGGCCATCATCACCCGGATGTACTGGGCCCGTTTGGGGACCTCAATCCCCGCGAGTTTTTCAACGGTCAGGCAATACGACAGGTTATTGCATATGCCGGCGGTGTAGTCCAGACGGTCGGTGAGGGTGATGGCCTGGGTATAGGTCATCTGCTCGGCCAATTTCTCCACCCCCCGGTGCAGGTGCCCCACGTAAGGCACCGCGTCGCGGATCACCTCGCCGTCCAACTTCAAGACCAGCCGCAACACCCCGTGGGTGGCCGGGTGCTGGGGGCCCATGTTCAGCGTCATCAGTCGCTCACCCGCACCCTTCTCAGGCATGGTGGAAAAGGCATCGGGCGGTTCCGCCGGCACTTCGTAGCGATCGAAATTATCACCTTTGACCGGGAAGTCCTTGCGCAAGGGATGCCCCTCGTATCCATCCCAGGTCAAGATACGACGCAGGTCGCTATGCCCCTCAAATGCCACCCCGAGCATATCGTAGACCTCGCGCTCAAACCACGTGGCCGCCTTCCAGACCGACTCCACCGTGGAGAGGGTCTCCCCCTCGCCCACGACGGTCTTGATCCGCAACCGTGTGTTTCGTCCTACAGAATAGAGGTGATAGACCACCTCAAAGCGCTTCTCACGGTCCGGATAATCGACGCCGCAGATATCGGTGAGGAAGTCAAAGGAAAGCGCAGGATCTGCGGCGAGGAACCGGCAGATAGGGAGGATTGCCTCCCGCTTGACCACCACGGTCTCCTGCCCCCTGAGAGACAGGGTATCGACGACTGCGTCAGGGAACTGCGCTTTCAGCTTCTGAGGGGCGACCTGTGTATCCCACATACGAGTTCGCTCCTACCGAATCTCCTCAGCCCTGAGGGGACGAATCTCATCCTTCCGGTCCAGGAGGCTCTCCTGGGAGATCTTCTCCTGCAGCTTGATCAGGGCCGTCAAGAGGGCCTCCGGTCTGGGGGGGCACCCCGGCACGTAGACGTCCACCGGAATGATCTGGTCCACCCCCTGCACTACATTATAGGTCTGGAAGATCCCCCCGGAGCACGCACACGCCCCATAGGCGATCACCCACTTGGGCTCGGGTATCTGCTCGTAGATCCTCTTGACCATGGGGGCCATCTTCTTGGTGACTGTCCCCGACACGATCATGAGGTCTGACTGTCTGGGGGAAGGCCGAAACACCTCAGCGCCGAACCGGGCGATGTCGTAGGTCGCCGAGCTGGTGACCATCATCTCCAGGGCGCAACAGGCCAGTCCGAAGGTCACCGGCCAGATGGAGTTCTTGCGCGCCCAGTTGACCAGCCAGCTAAGGGAGGCCGTGACGATGTTGTCACCGAGCTTGACCTCTATTCCCATTCCAGGGCCCCTTTTCTCCACACATAGATGAAACCAACCAGGAGGATGAAGACAAAGATCATCATCTCCACAAAGCCGAACACCCCCAGCGTACGGAAGACCACCGCCCAGGGGTAGAGAAAAACCACCTCCAGGTCAAAGACGAGGAAGAGCATAGCGATGATGTAGTACTTGATGGGGATGGCCTGATGGGTGGGACCAAGGGTGATCATCCCGCACTCATAGGGGGAGGCCTTGGCGGGATTAACCCTGCGGGGACCTAAGAGATAGGACACCCCCACGGCAAAAACGGCGAAAAAGACGGCAACGCCGATTAAAAAGAGGACAGGTACATACTGATTGAGCATCATTCCTCCCTCTCATGATTTTCGAGAATGAGGCCCGCTCTGCGGCGCATGGGCCGCAACGCCTGTTCTCTTATACTATCGACCTAGATTTGTCAAGGAGAAAATAGCAGTTTTGTGAAAATGGGAGCTACTCCGCACCCCCAACAGAAACCCCATCCCATATCATGGAAGATGTTCTCCTCACAGGCCTCTGCAAAAAATCAAAAAGGGGGTCCCTTAAAGGTTCAGCTCTGTCAGGAGACGATTCCTGAGGCCATGACTTCCCGCAACTCAGTCAGATCAACTTCAAAGCATGGAACTAATGATGATCCTCTGAATCTGATTGGTACCCTCATATATCTGGCAAGCCTTAACATCCCTATAATATTTTTCCACAGGCGAATTACGAGTATACCCCTGGCCGCCCAAAATCTGGATGGCACCACTGCAAACCTTTTCTGCCATCTCCGTTGCAAATACCTTGCACATGGATGAAGCCATCGTCGAGTCCATCCCCTGATCGATAAGCCAGCTAGCTTTCCACGTGAGCAGTCTCGCTGTTTCAATCTCCGTGGCCATATCGGCCAGCATAAAAGCAATGGCCTGGTTCCTGATAATTGGGCGGCCATACTGTTTACGCTCGCGGGCATACACGAGCGCCACCTCGAAAGCCGACCTCGCCACCCCGACAGCACTGGCCCCCATACATGGTCTTGACATATCCAGGGTCTGCATGGCTATCAGAAATCCGGTATTTTCAACACCAAGCAAGTTCGCCACGGGGACTTCGACGTTATCGAAGATCAACTCACCGGTTTGTGAAGCCCGCAGTCCCATCATCTCTTCCACCTTGCCAAGGGTCAGACCCTTGGCATCGCCATCCACAATAAAGGCATTGAGCCCACCATGACGCTTCCGGGGATCAGTGGTAGCAAAGACGATGTAGAAGCCGGCCAGGCCCGCATTGGTGATGAAGGCCTTGGTCCCATTGAGGATGTAATGATCCCCTTTTTTGGTTGCCCGGGTCCTGATGGCGGCCATGTCCGAACCTGCCTCGGGCTCCGTCACCGCCAATCCCGCGAGTGCAGCATTCTCTCCGCAGACCAGGGGGAGGTAGCGCCTTTTTTGATCCTTATTCCCCACGAGGGTAAGACAACAAGTTGCCAGCCAGGTACCACCGGCCGGCTCGCTCATCCCCATGCAGGCCGCACCCAGCTCTTCGGTGACAACGGCGCCGGTGAGATGGTCGACTCCCAGACCGCCGTACTCTTGAGGAACCCCCAACCCCAGCAGATTGGCCTTGGCAAATCTTCGGACTATTGCCCAGTCGAACACCGTATCCTGGCGTCTGTCAAGCTCAGCCGCATAGGGCTTCATCTCCTTTTCCGCAAACGCTCGCGCCATTTTCTGGTAGCGCAATTGTTCCTCGCTGAGGTCGAATCCAATCATCGCAGACGATCCCTCCTCCACTGAATATATTCGAGGAGATATTTCCTCTCCGTAGCCGGCAGTTCGGATAGCAACCGGATGATCTCGGCTATGGTCTCATCCTGGGGCTCCTCCTGCTTCGCATGTGCCCTCACGGCGGAATCCTCCAGAAAGTAACTTAAGGGTCTATTCAGTTCCCTCGCTATCTGTTCGATGTTGGCGAGATAAAGACGTCTCTTCCCCAGTTCGTAATTGGAGAGGGCGGCCTGCGTATAACCCAGCCGGGAGGCCAATTCCTCCTGAGATAGACCTAACTCCTCCCGTGCCCTTTGAATTTTTTTGCCGATCTCTTTATAGATCATCGCCCTTTAATCTATGGAAAGCAATAACAATTAGTTATTAATAGCATATCTTTACGCATTTTACAACATTCTGTCTTGACAAATATAACGTATTGTATTATATTAAATTTTAACAACAAATTGTTTTGCTATGGCACGGCCAAACGAACTTTGCGGAGGACACCTTTAAACATCAGCAAGGAGGGACAATAATGATGGAAGGCACGGATTTAAAGGATGCAACAAAAGAGATGCTGGCGAAGATTCCCGAAGAAGTGAAAAGGGAGATGGTTGCCAAAGGCCGCTGGACCTGCGATTCGAATTGGATGATGGCCATGGTCTTTACCGCAGGATGGGATGTGGCCAACAAGACGAACATTCAAGTCGGCCAAGCCGTGGGCAAGGCCGAAATGTACCGGCTGATGAAGGCCTTGGAAATAGAAAGGCCGAAAAACGATAGGGAATTCTTGATGCTGGTGACGTCAGCCATGGAAACTTTCATTACCAAGGATTATTTCGATTACGAATTTAAAATGTTGGGTACAGGCAAGATGTTAGGTATCGTGCGTCAATGTTACGCTAACACCCAGGTTCGCAGCATCGGCGTAGAGAAAGACTACCAATGTGGGTGTTTCGGCATGCGCGCCGGATGGTATGAGGCCATGGGATTGGAAGTGAAAGAGAATCTGGTCAAATGCCTGAAGGATGGGGCCGATCAATGTGAGATCATGGTTGAGGATATCGTCTATCCGTAGATATGACGAATGATTCACGTTGCCCTATATGCCAAGCTAGAACCATCGCAAGCGAACATTAATTATAAAATAGAACTAAGCTTCCATCTTTCAGCCGGGCGCAATCCCCTATCAAGACGTCGATCTTTCTTTCCATTTCCGATATCGCCACAATGCGGCCAGGGCCTCGGCAGCCGTTTCTGGCGAGGTGAGGACCGGTATATCCGGCCTTGCGAGTTCTGCGGCAAAGTCCACAAAATCATCGTGGCCCACAACACATGCAACTAACGGTTTTTCGGGAGCCAACTTTCGGAGGTTCCTAATTTCTCCAAACCGCTGTGTTATGTCGACCCCAAGGGCCTTTAAGTTAAGCAATATCGCGTGAGGTATGGTAAAAATGGCCAGCACCATGTCGTATGTAGGATCTTGTACCATTGCCCTTAGTGCCTCTTCGAACAGTCCTGAGGGGCCGATATCGAGAGGATTCTTGATATTCATCCAACCCGGCGCATTCTTTTGTATCTCCTGTACGACTGATGTGGATAACGGCGGTAACTCGAGTCCGGCGATGACCGCTGCGTCGGTGGCAAGGGCACCCATACTCCCACTTCCGGTAACGATCCCCAGATTGGGCCCAGAGGGAAGTGGTTGAGACGAGAATACCCTGGTAAACTCGACGAGTTCGTTGAGACTCTTCGCCCGTGTGACACCGGTCTGGGCAACCATACCATCATAGAGATAGTCTTCTCCTGAAAGGCTACCGGTATGGGAGGCCGTTGCAGCTATCCCTTGGCCGGTTCGACCGCTCTTTAAAACCAATACCGGCTTGTCGCGGGATACCCTCGATAGAGTCTGGGTAAGGAGCCGCCCATTTGCTGCGCCCTCCAGATACATCATAATCACCCTTGTCAATGGATCGTGGTGGAGGTAATCGAGTATTTCACTTTCGTTTACGTCGATGCGATTACCCAGGGTCACCGCTTTGGAAATATAGAGCTTTTGAAGGTGGAGTTTATCGAGCAATATATTACCGAACACGCCACTTTGGGCGATAATAGCCGTATTGCCGGGAATAAGGGCCTCATCGAGAATATCGGTTGTGCTGAGGCCATTGTCAGTATTGACCACCCCCACACAGTTTGGGCCGAGCGCCCGTATGCCGTATTGTTCCAAGACCCTTTTTGTCTCGGCCTGCAAGGCCTTTCCCTGTTCCCCGGTCTCGGCAAACCCTGCGCTCTCAATAATCGCATGATGAACACCCCGTTCGCCTATTGCGGAGAGGACTTCCGGCACCCCCGGCGCAGCTACAATCACGATGGCGAGATCCACCGGGTCAGGGACTTCGCCAACGTTTCGGTAAACTGGCATCCCGTGCAATTGCCCTCCCTTGGGATTGACCAGATAGAGGCGATCTTCCCATCCCCGTCGCTTGAGCAGAAGGGGTATACCATAGCCAAAGCCGAGAGAACTCCTGGCTCCTATCAGAGCGACTCCCTTGGGCTCAAAAAAAGTTCGTATAGTGTTATGCGATGCCATATTGCTTGTATCACCTACGATGACCGAATTTCCTGATATAACTATTAGCGGTAGAAGGTATTATTTGTCAAGGATTACTTGTGCGGTGGGGCTGACTCGCCACCTTTGCCACGGCATCGCAATATACAAAAATGTCCTTTACTTTGCGTGCTATTCTTTAGTAATGTAAAGGGGATTGGATAAGTGCATAGTTTTAGTATATAGTATATGCATATTACCATATGATGTAGAGTCCTATTCGTTCAAAAAGAGGACATGATAAAAAACACTAAACACAGGGATGGAATAATGAAGGTTATTGAAGAGGCACAAAAAAGAAAAGCGAAGTCGTTATCCGAGTACGAATCAAAGTTATTGCTGGCTGAGTACGGTATTCCCATCACGCGGGAAGGTATTGTCACCACAGCCGACGACGCCGTAAAAAAGGCGGAGGAAATCGGCTACCCAGTAGTCCTCAAGGGATCGGGAGAAACGATCAGTCACAAAACCGAGATGAATCTGATTTCTCTCAATCTTAAAAGCGAGGAAGAGATCCGCCGCGCGTTCAAGGAATTAACCACCGGACCCCAGGCCGAGGTCAAAGAAGTACTCGTTCAGGAGATGATCAAGGGTGATCGCGAACTCGCCACAGGGCTCATCAGGGACGCTCAGTTCGGTCCGTGCGTCATGTTCGGCCTGGGCGGTATATTCGCTGAAATCTTAAAAGATGTTTCGTTTCGAGTCGCCCCCCTCACCCGCTGGGACGCACAGGACATGATGGATGAGATTCAGGGGAAAAAGATCCTTGATGCCATTCGAGGGGAACCGGCAGCGGATCGCGAGGCACTGGCCGATATCCTGATAGCCGTAGGTCAAATCGGGTTGGATCACGAACAGGTCAAAGAGATTGATATTAATCCGTTAAAATTAATGGGCGGCAAACCAATAGCGGTGGACGCCCTTATCGTCTTTGAATAAGCGGCGTGGTCAATTTCTGCCGCACTCAGACCAGGGCCGCCTTCCTGTGCGACTAAAAGGCCTCCTTCGGCATGTCCACCACCTCGCGCCCCTCGCGCACACACGTTTCCAGTTGCGTTGCCGTTAAAGGCAGGACGACCGCTGCAAAGTAGGTGGCCTGCATGACTTTGCCTTGATAGAACGGCGTATCCGTGCCGTTGTCGATGGCGTCCTGGGCGATCCGTGCCATGTCCAGAAGCCGCCAGCCCGCAACAGCATCCCCGAAACTCATGAGGGCGGGATAGGTATAGGAGGCCCACTGAAGCGGATCCGATCCGGCCCGCTGTGTCATCTCGGTCGCCACCTCCGCCAGCTTGTCCACCACCCGGGCCAGTTCTCGCACCGGGCCTCCGAGGCTAGGGTGATCCTTGTTCCCCTGGCAAAAAGACCCGATCTCCTCCATGAAGGCACGGAAGGGGACCCCATCGTTGATCCGCATCTTGCGCCCCATGAGGTCCGAGGACTGAATACCATTGGTGCCCTCGTAGAGGGACATGAGCTTGGCGTCCCTGAGGTACTGTTCGATGGGATATTCCTTGGAGTATCCGTACCCGCCGAAACACTGCATGGCGATCTCACACACCCGGAATCCCATATCAGAGCAGTATGCCTTGATGATGGGTGTCATAAAATCGACCAAATTATGATACCGGCTCTTTTCTTCGCCATCAGGGAGTTCCAGCGCAAGGTCCGACCAGAAGGCCCCGAGGTAAATCATAGCGCGCATCCCCTCCACCATGGCCTTCATCCAGAGCAGCATGCGGCGCACATCGGGATGATCGATGATGGGCACAGGTCCCTCTTTGCGGCGGGCGACATCGGAGCCCTGGATCCTCTCGTTGGCGTAGGCCACGGCATTGAGGTAGGCGGTGCTGGCCATGGTCATGCCGCTCACCCCGGTGTTAATACGGGCGGCGTTCATCATCTGAAACATGTGGGCCAAACCTCTGTTTTCCTCTCCGCAAAGATATCCGATGCAGTCATCATGGTCGCCGAAACTGAGTGCGCAGGTTGGCGAGGCGTGCAGGCCGAGCTTCTTTTCTACTCCGGTACAGATGACATCGTTCGGCTCCCCCAGAGAACCATCCGGATTGACCTGGATCTTGGGGATAATGAAGAGAGAGATCCCCCGCACCCCTAGGGGCGCCCCCTTGATCCTGGCCAGGATCAGGTGAATGATATTGTCTGCAATATCATGATCACCCCACGAGATGAAGAGCTTGTTTCCCTTGATCTTATAACGGTCCCCGTCGGGGTAGGCCGTGGTCTGAGTGGCGGATAAGTCGGAGCCAGCGTTCGGCTCAGTCAGGGCCATGGTACCGGACCACTGACCCCCGTACATCCGGGGAACGAAACGTTCCTTGAGCTCCTCGGTGGCAAAACTCTCGATCAGGTGGGCGGCGCCGTGGGTGAGACTTGGCGCCATGTTGAATGACTGTGCCGCTCCATACATCAGGTCGTTGATCACGATCCGCATCATGTGCGGAAATCCCTGACCGCCATACGTGTGGTCTCTGGAGGCCGCGATCCACCCGTTTTCGCCATAGAGCTTAAAGGCCTCGCGAAATTCCGGGGCGCAGCGCACCTGCCCGTCCTCGAAGACCACACCCCATTGCTCACCAATCTCTTGGAGGGGATCCACCACCCCTTTGGCAAACTTGATAGCCTCGGTGACCACCATGTCCAACGTCTGTTCGTCCAAATCTTTGTAGCGGCCCAGCGAACAGAGGGATCCAAAGTTTAACTGATCTTTTAGGATAAAGAAAATGTCCTTTTGGTTTACTTTAAAATGCTCCATAGCACACATAAAACTCCTTTCTTTTCTTTATATACTATATCACGGCTTTTGGATAAAAGTCCCTTGAATCCATATACGATAAAATCCTAAAGACTTCCAAAAGGCGAATAGTATACTGGAACTCAAGGTGAATTGACAAGAATTTATTTGCCTCCCCTATTTCTGGAGGATTGTAACGAAATGTTATGCGCGAACAAAGAGACGTCGAGCATGCCGTAATGAACATTACGCGAGGAGTCTTTCGAGTCAATGTGGGCTCGTTGCGGTCGGGCACCGGCATGGACAGTGCCGACACGGAATTGCATGTCTTTGACCGTTATAAGCGGCGCTGTCGGGGTGCGGATGTTACCATGAACCGACCGCTCTTAACATGAAACCGGGCAAGAAAACCTTCTTGCCCGGTTTCATTTACGACTTAGCAAAATACAATCACTACGAGCCGTACCTTATTGGCTATTCAGGCTGCTGCCACTGGAAGACCCATGGCACCCAGCCCCATGCCGCTTGGTTGGCCGGGTCCCACGATGCTATCTCAGCAGCCAATTTACCCTGTTCATCCACTATAGAAACTTCTTCATCGCTCATGCTCAGCTGTGCTTTATCAAAATCCGCGTCAAACAGGATGACCTTGGGCCCACCCTCACGGTTAGACCATCCGCGCCACACAGGAAGGCCCCGACCATTGGGATTTCCCGAGCGCGCGAAGTTCGCCACATATTTCATCATGGCATCTCGGAGTTCCACCCTCCCTTCGGTATCGTTGCCTGGGCTGAACGCATAACCCCATAAGCTCGTATCACTCCCGAAGAAAAAGGGTATTTCCGTAGCATGGCATGCGCCATAGATAAAATCATACGGCGACGGCCCTGAGCCTGGCCCTCCCCAATTGAACTGGTAGGCATAGACCCTTCTTTGCTGCTCTCTCAATGCCTGGGCCCGTTCATCCACAAATTTAGCCCGCCAATTGCGACTGCCATAGTAGCCGGTAACCTCATAGAGATCCTTGTCAAACTGTGTGGGGAGCACAAGATCCACCGATGAAATGATCCCCTCGAGCACTAACATCAAATTGAACCACGGAAGTCCCAACGCAGGGCCATACAGCGGCATGAAGGCCCTCGTTTCATACTTATTGGCTCCCAGGATTATGGGCACTTTATTATAATCCCCCGATCGAATCGTGGACACAACGCTGCCGGGAATAACATAACCGTCTTGATAGGCATCGTAGGTACCGAGCGAGCCAAAAAGGACCTCTAAAATATCTTCAGCATCCGCTGCCCTCAAATAAGCTTCTTGCTCATCAAGAGACCAGCTTTCCCATTCGGCCCAGGAGATTCCATCCAGGGCCAGTACTTTCTCAATAGTATTGTTGGTGATGGCCTCACCTTCCGCGACCGTCGTAGTGGTCATGCCACCGCTTTCGGATATGGCCCGGTGAAAAAGACCTTTTGCCAGGGGTGAGATCATGAGATTCATAACATTGTGTGAGCCAGCCGACTCCCCAGCTACCGTAATCTTGTGGGGATTTCCTCCAAATGCCCTGATATTCTCTTTAATCCATGTGAGAGCCTGCATGGTATCCAAGGTACCAAAATTTCCGGAATCATCCAGAGGGTCGCCGTGTCTCAGTGCGGGGTGGGCAAACCATCCAAGGGGCCCAAGTCTGTACTGAATCACAACTACGACCATGCGGGCCTTTGTGGCGAGGATTGATCCATCATAATCTTCGGCACCGCCGAAGTAATTCGAACCTCCATGTATCCAGACATAGACAGGAAGATTTCTGCAGGGGAATGGGGGGCGGTATATGTCTAAATACAAACAGTCTTCGCTGCCGACGGCATAATCTTCGCCAATCCAATTTGACGGTGTGTACAACTGGGTGCATTTCGAACAGGATTCCGTTGCATCCCGAATACCACCCCACGGTTCAGGATCTTGGGGGGCCCTCCATCGCAACTCCCCGACAGGGGGCTTGGCATAGGGAATACCCTTCCATACCAAGGCATTATTTTCTGCCCGATAGCCCTTTACCCAACCATAATCGGTCTTGACTATTGTTTTGTATCCGCCCCATGCCCCGGCTTGTGCAGCTATAGCAAGACATAGCAAGGCTATCGTCACTACGGTACAACAACGCCACCGTTTCATTGTATTCTCCCTCCTTCTTTCCTGATAATGGTCCCCAAAACATGATACGTGACAATTCACTCGTCTTCCAAAGAGCTGTTCCACCATGTTTGTTTAGGCTCCCGGATAGATCAATAAATCAACAGGAGGTCTTCCGGGAGCGATCTAGGCATACTTTGAGGATTCTTCTCATAGAGAATAGCGAGTTTTTATCGTAGATTGGTAAGAGCGGGCACCCATCATTGCCATAGAAGGTTTCATGAGAAGGCGCCCTATTGTCCCAGCCACCAGGACGAAACAATTTTTCAATAGAACAGCTAAGCACCATTGTCACCGGCTTTTTCTGAAAACCAAGGACAATGGTCCCTCTGGAAAACTGTAAGGCTTCTTATTTCAACAATCAGTCCGTGGTAACGTATTGCTTGCGGATCTCCTTCTTGAGAATCTTACCGGAACCGCTCTTTGGAAGCGGCTCCGGCGCAATGGTGATAACCCGTGGGTATTTATAGGGAGCGACTCGCTCCTTCACATAGGCCTTGATCTCTTCAGGGTCGATCTGAACTCCCTCCTTGGGGACCACCACCGCAGCCACCTCCTCGCCCAGATCTGGATGAGGAAGCCCGTATACCGCTGTCTCTGAGACCTCAGGGATTTGATAAATGACCTCTTCGATCTCGCGCGGATAGACATTGTAACCGCCGCGGATCACTAGATCCTTCTTGCGGTCCACAATATAAATATAGCGGTCATCGTCCATACGGGCGATATCTCCTGTGTGCAGCCAACCGTCTCGCAGCGTTTCCTCGGTGGGCTCAGGTCTGTTCAGATACCCCTTCATCACGGCCGGCCCCTTAATGAGCAGCTCGCCGATCCCACCGGGGGGAAGTTCTTTTCCGTTTTCATCCACAATCTTGGCGCTGAATTCCGGGATGGGAAGTCCGATGGAGCCGGACTTGGTGGGTCTGTCATATGGGTTCTCCACGCAGACAGGACACTCGGTCAACCCGTACCCTTCATGGATCGTAGTGGCGAAGAGGGTCTCAAAGCGCTTGATAAATTCTACCGGCAGGGAGGAGCCCCCGGAGATGCAAAACTTGAGAGAAGTCTTCTTGGGGGGACTCTCTTCAGCCACCTGGATGAGACGGTTGAGCATGGTAGGGACACCGAAAAAGATTGTGTGCGCCTCCCTCTCAGTCACTGCAATGACACCTTCCGGTTCAAAATGAGTAAAGAGCTCCACGGTGAGCCCGAGGTACACGGACACGTTCATGACACTGGTGATGCCAAAGACGTGGTAAAGCGGCAAGGCGCCGATGACCACCGTATCCGGTTCAATAACCCCCCGCATCTCGGCCAGGATGCGGGCATTGCGTGCCAAATTGCCGTGGGTCAGCATCCCCCCTTTAGGCTCGCCGGTGGTACCTGAGGTGTAGAGGATGTGCAGCGTGTCGTCGGCCTGGGTGGGATGAATCGAAAAGGATGCTTTTTCGGCGTAGGCCTTTTCCAGATTCTTGAAGTCACCCGTGGCTGGGGGGTCGAGGGCGAGCTTGATGGGGGGAGAACCGTGCTCTGCGAAGACACGGCTGATCTCCTCCAGATAGGGGGCGGCACCGATGAAGGCCTTCGGAGCCGCGTCTTTAAAGATGTGAGTCAGCTCATGGCTGCGGAAGAGGAAATTCACCGGAATGATGGCCACTCCCATCTTGGCCAGCGCATAATAGAGCGCAATGTAGCGGATGCTGTTGGGCATCATGACCACACAGCGATCACCTGGCGAAAGCCCTAAGTTGGTCAGCCCGTTTGCCAGGCGATTGGAGGCGCGGTCCAACTCCCCGTAGGTGATCTGGTCACCTCCGTGGCGTACAGCCGTCCTTTCTGGATGATTGCTGGCCGAGGCCACCAAGTAATCAGCGAGATTCATGGAACCAACCTCCTTATTATTAGACTTGCAAGAACAAAGAAGTTAAACGCTCTTTTTGCCTCTCTAGAATTACCGTGCCACAACTAAAATGTCAACCCAGTTTCTTTTCCCTAATTGTTATCTGTCATGTAGAATTTTAGCAGTAACATTACACAATATCCTACATTCATATTGACAAGACCTATTACCTATATTAGCCTCCCTCAGTATAAAAGAGTAAAGACTCATCTTGATTTTTAGGCATCACAATTTAAAAACGCGAGGCCACCTATACAAGACATGAGTTATCAAAGGATATCTTTGCAAAGAAAGGCTTTTATAAACTGCAGCTCAAGTAAGGGGTCTTTGGTGCGCCCTGCGCCGTAGGGCTTCACGTTGCCTTGCAGCCTTTGTATGCAATAAGCTTGAAGGAGGGAAGATGAAGTTGAAAGACAAAATCACCGTTGTCACTGGTGCTGGAAGGGGTATTGGGAGAAGCATCGCCCTGGCTTTTGCCGAGGAAGGGACTGATGTGGTCCTTGCCGCACGCTCCCGCGAGCAACTGGACGAGGTAGCGCGGGAGGTGGAACATAAGGGCAGAAGGGCCTTAGCTGTGCCCTGCGATGTTTCATCCGTTCAGGATGTCCAGAACTTGGCACGGGCCGTCCAGGAGGCGTTCGGACGGGTGGATATCCTGGTTAACAACGCCGGCATTTCCAAGCGATCAAAATTTCTTGAATATACGGATGAAGTCTGGCTGGAAGTCCTGCGGGTGAATCTGTTCGGTGCCTATCTCAGCACCAAAGCGATCCTGCCCCTCATCCAGAAGGGCTCTGAGGGGCGCATCATCATGATCGCCTCGACGGCGGCCAAATCGCCGGTGCCCTTCAACACGGCCTACAGCGCCTCAAAGCACGGATTGCTGGGCCTCACCAAGTCGCTGGCCGCCGAGCTCGCCCTCAGCGGATATCCGCGGATTACCGTGAATGCAATCTGCCCCTTTTTTGTGGAGACGGAGATGTTCAGCGGCCCCGAGGGATATGTAGCCCAAATGAGCCGCAATACGGGGCGCTCCCAAAAGGAGGTCGCCAAAGATGCGGCCAGCCGCAACCTCCAAGGGCGGGTACTCCAGCCCGCAGAGGTAGCCGCGCTGGCCGTGTACCTCGCCTCCGACGAAGCCGAAGGCCTCACCGGCCAGGCCATCAACATCTGCGGCGGACGGGTCTTTCACTAAAAAGTATGATAAACTGTGCATCAACGAGAAATTAAGTATTGTCTGAACAACTCGCATCTGCCCCTTAATGCAGGTTTGAGAAGTCTTTCGGAAAAAGAGTTTATCTATGGCATTTAATAGCCTAAAGGACGAGGATAAGAGATATATTAAATCCATCGTTTCTTCGGAGCGTTTCTCCACGGGCACCTCCAACCTCGATCTTCATGCACGGGACATGTCCAGCCATCCGGCATCACGCCCCGAGGCGGTTGTGTGGCCAAAGGACAGAGCAGAGGTCTCCCGCATCCTCAGCTATGCCGACCAAAGACAGATCCCCGTAACCGCCTGGGGAGCGGGGAGCAGCCTGGAGGGCAATCCCATCCCCGTAAGGGGGGGCATCGTTCTGGATTTCTCCCAGATGGATCGCATCCTGGAGATCCGCACGGACGATTTTCAGGCGGATGTGGAGCCGGGTGTCATCTATAAAGAGCTCAATCACAAGCTCAGACATACGGGGCTCTTCTTTCCACCCGATCCAGGGGCCGGTGCCACCATCGGCGGCATGATCGCCAATAATGCGAGCGGAATCAGGACTGTTCGCTACGGTTCCACCAAAGACCATGTACTGCGCCTGGTGGTGGTCTTGGCCAACGGGGAGATCATAGAGATCGGCAACCGCGCTGCTAAGACCTCATCGGGATTTGACCTGCTCCACCTCTTTGTGGGTTCCGAAGGGATGCTGGGGATCGTGGTGGAGGCCACCATTCGGCTCGTTGGCCTCCCCGCAGAATTCGCCTCCGCCGTGGCCACCTTTCATACCATGGAGGATGCCAGCAAAGCGGTCTTCGACATTATGTGCTCCGGTCTGGATCCCGCGGCCCTGGAACTCATGGCACCGGAGTGCATCGAACTCATCAACCGACGAAAGGACCTGGGTCTCCCCATCTCCCCTACTCTATTCATAGAATTTCACGGACCCACCAGAAATCAGCTCACGGACGCAGTGGGCATCGCTGAAGGACTCTGCCATGAGCACGGCTGTCGGGAGTTTAGACCGGGTCTGGATAGGGTGAAAAGGGACCGTTTCCTTGAGGCCAGGTATGCCATGGGTGAAATGATCAGGCAGGAGCACCCCGATCATCCCAGCATCGTCATCGATGTGGCGGTTCCCATCTCAGCCTATCCGGAAATGATCGCTTTCGCCAGAGAGGCGGCTCGCGAGGCTGAGACGGGACCGGCCTATACCTTCGGGCATGCCGGTGATGGCAATATTCACCTGGTCATCAATAGAGGGGGAAAGGGTCGAGAACGCTGGCAACGGATCGAGGAGGTCAATCGCACCATTGTGGATAAGGCCCTGGCCCTGAACGGCACGGCAACCGCTGAGCACGGCGTAGGGATCGGCAAGGCCAAATTCATGGAGGCGGAACATGGCCGCTCTCTGGAGTGGATGAAAAAGGTAAAACAGCTCCTTGATCCCAACGGCATCCTGAATCCTGACAAGATGTTTCCCTGAATGCGATAGGGTCAAAATCAGCGTTCACAAGCCATTGACATCCCCTACTGCTTGAGGAATATCCTGCGCTAGAGAGCCCCTGTGGGGCCTTGAACGAAGGTGGTGTCAGAACCCTCGGTAGCAGAAAAAAGCAAAGAATCCCCAATTGTTTGATGTAAAAAGCTCTTGACATATATTTTTGAGGGGGCTAGTATATGACACATATGCTACCGAACGATCGGTAAAGTACGCAAAAAAAATCCAGGAAAAGGTGGTGGGACCCATCGGGGAGGTCCCAGCAGAGAGATCGTGATCGGATATAACCAAAGGCTACACGAGGCTCAAGAGGAGATCAACTATAACGATAGAAACCCTCTCTTGGCCGTAAGACCCCTTATTTGAAATACACGGAGGTGCATGTCATGAAAACACAATACAAGTTTGTGAAAGTTGATGTCAAAGATGGTATCGCCCTCATAACCATGAACAACCCCCCCGTGAACCAGTTTTCCCCTGATTTCACTGTGGAATTGGGTGAAGCCGTCACGGGGGCCTTGGAGGATGAGAACGTCAAGGCCCTCGTCCTCACGGGGACGGGGAAGAATTTTGTTGCGGGCGCGGATATAACCGAGGTCCAGCATGTAAAGAAAAAAGAGGAGGCTTTCAAGGCGGTCCTAACCCTGGCCCAATTTCTCCACCAGATCGAGACAGGACCCAAGCCGGTTATCGCGGCCATCAATGGCAACGCCTTGGGCGGCGGTCTGGAGACGGCCATGGCCTGTCACTACCGGGTGGCGGTCAAGGGGGTAGATCTGGGACAGCCGGAGGTGCAGATCGGCCTGATCCCCGGCGCCGGCGGCACTCAGAGGCTGCCTCGGCTCATCGGTATCCAAAATGCCCTGGAGATGATTACTATCGGAAACCCCATTAAGGCCGAGCGAGCCTATTCCAGGGGGCTGGTGGACGAAGTGGTAGGTGCGGACAAGCTCATTGAGACGGCCTTTCAGGCTGCGGGCAAGTTCCTCTCAGGCCAGTTGAACATGAAATTGCGGATGACCCGCAATATAAATTTCCGTCTCCCCAGCGTAGCTGAGAAAAAGTCCGTGATGGGTTTTGCCAAGGCGATGACGGCCCAGCAGGCAAAGGGGTATATAGCGCCCCTGAAGGCCATTGAGGCGATGGAGAAGGGCTTGAGCTACGACATAGAAAAAGACATAGAAAGAGAAGTGGACCTCTTCAGCGAGTGTGCCGTCTCAGACGTGGCCAAGAACCTCATCGGCATATTTCTCAACACCAGGGCGGCCGGTAGACTCCCCCGCATTGAAGGGATCAAGCCTGCCAAGATCAAGAAGGCCGCCATGCTGGGCGGAGGGGTCATGGGCTCAGGGATCGTCAATCTGCTGCTCCGGGGGGGATTCGATACAATCCTCTGGGACATCAATGATCAAGCCATTGAGAAGGGGGTTGGGGCCGTCAAAAAGACCTTTGCCTACCCCATTAAAAAGAAAAAGATGACCCAGGCAGACCTTGACGGCATGCTAGAAAAACAGTTGACCACCACCACCTCATTGGAAGACATGAAGGATGTGGACCTGGTCATAGAGGCCGTCCTGGAGGACATGAAGATCAAACAAGACGTCTGGAAGAAGCTGGAGGGTATCTGCAAACCCGACTGTGTCTTCGGGACCAACACCTCGGCCCTGCCCATTACGGAGATGGCATCCGTCCTGAAGGACCCCGGTCGGATGATTGGGATCCATTTCTTCAATCCCGCTGAGCGCATGCCGTTATTGGAGATCATCTGTACGAAACAGACCTCTGACCAAACCCTGGCCACCAGTGTGGCCTTTGCCAGGGATATCAAAAAGGTCCCCATCGTGGTCAACGACGGCCCGGGATTCTATGTCTCTAGGCAGCTCGGTGGCTTGATGGGAGGATTCGTTTTTCTGTTGGCTGAAGGGGTAGCGCTGTCGGTCATCGAGGAGGCGATGGTCGATTTCGGCATGCCCATGGGGCCCGCTACCTTAGGCGATCTTACGGGGATCGATATCAACCACCATGTGGGCAAGACCTTCGAGCGCACCCTGGGGGAACGTTATAAGGTCCATCCCCTGATCGAACGCATCTACGAAACCGGGTGCTATGGACGTAAAACCGGGGCAGGGTGGTACGATTATAGTGGTGAAAAACCTGTCCCCAATCCGAAGGTAATGAAGGTTGTAGAAGACTATTTAAAGGAAAACAGCATTACCACAAAAGAGATGCCTCATCAGGAGGTCGTGGACCTGATGCTTGCCAATGCCATCAACGAGGCTGCCTACATGATCCAGGAGAATATCTGCGATCGACCCCAGGATATGGATCTGGCAATGATTTACGGAACCGGCTTCCCGCCGTACAGGGGCGGGATCTTGCGGTACGCCGACGCCTGGGGCATCAAGAACGTTCACAAAAAACTGACGGAGTTGGAGGGCACGTACGGAGTCCGTTTCAAGCCAGCCGACCTGATAACAGAAATGGCCAAGTCGGGAAAAACCTTTTACCAAGAATAGGTCGGAACGATGATTGATCTTGACAAGTTTTCTTTACAAGGGAAAACGGCGATTGTGACCGGCGGCGGCCGCGGCATCGGCAAGGCCATTGCCCAGGGCTTTGCCAAGGCCGGTGCCAAGGTTGCCATTACCAGCCGCAAGATAGAGGCCCTTGAGGCCACCGCTGCGGAGATCAAGGCCTTCGGAGGAGAGGCACTGCCCATCCAGTCGCATCTGGGCAAGATGGAAGGGATAGACAAGATGGTCAACACCGTGACGGAGGCGTTCGGCAGGATCGATATACTGGTCAACAACGCCGGCGCCAGCCCGGCCATGGGCACCGTGTTGGATTCCGACGAGCGTCTCTGGGAAACCATCATGAACTTAAACCTAAAAGGACTCTATTTTACCAGCCAGACGGTCGCCAAGATTATGAAGCAACAGGGCGGTGGTAAGATCATTAATATCGCTTCTATCGACGGCTTCAAACCGGAATATGGGGTGAGCATCTACAGTATCTCCAAGGCCGGTGTCCGCATGATAACCAGGGCCTTCGCCTTGGAATTGGCGCCCTTTAATATTCAAGTAAATGCCATTGCCCCCGGTCCGATCAGCACAAAGATGCTCAATTCACACTGGTTCCATCTTCCCCCGGAAGAAGTCAAAAAGGGTAAGGAAGCACTGGCCCATAAGACACCCATGGGCCGGATAGGTGAGCCCGATGAGATAGCCGGTGCGGCGATCTACCTCGCTTCCGACGCCTCCAGCTATACGACGGGCACCGAGATTGTCGTCGATGGCGGATCCCTGCTGGCAGGGGCCCTGGAGGCGCCTATTCCCCAGGAAACATAGAGGGGTTAATGGATAGCGGCGTCTAAACAGGTATGTCGACATTTATTATAACGTAGTAAGAAAACACTTAAGGAAAAGAGGAGGGTTCATAATGAAAGAAGTCGTTATAACAGGATATTTGAGGACAGCGCAGACCCGTTCCAGGCCGAATGATCCGGCTAGGGACTGGTTCTGCCAGCTGAGGGGTGATGAGCTGTTGGCAAAGTTGCTCCCAGAGCTCATCAAGCGTACAGGAATTGATCCAAAAGAAATCGATGATTTTCTTGTAGGAAGTGCAATGGGAGTAGGAGAGCAGTGGTCTTACGGCGGGCGCATGCCCATCTTTCTGGCCAATCTACCGGAGACCATTCCGGCAAAGTTCGTGGATCAACAGTGTGGATCTTCCATGGCTGGGATACATGTGGGTTTTATGGAAATCGCTCAAGACTTCGCCGATATCGTCATGGTGGGCGGCTATGAGCACATGACGCGGGTCCCCATGGGGGGATTGACCAGCGATCGGGGACTCATCTCTCCGAACATGAGCCTTTTCACGGACCCGTCCTATTCCCATTGGGACATAATGACGGCCCTGAATATGGGGCTGACTGCGGAGAAGCTCTTTACGCAAACCGACCACACCAAAGAGGACATGGACCGGTGGGGCACGCGGGCCCACAATCTGGCAGCCAAGGCCCAGGAAGAGGGTTTCTTCGACGGCGAGATCTTGCCGATTGACGCCCCGCAGGCCGACGGCAAGATGATGAAGGTGAATAAAGATCAGGCCGTGCGTACAGATGCGACCTATGAAGGAATGGTCGATCTGAGGCCAGCCTTTAAGAAGGATGGGGTGATCACGCCGGGCAACTCGTCTCCGCTCAATGCCGCAGCCACCTCTATGATCCTTATGTCCAAGGAGACGGCCAAAAAGAAGGGGATTAAACCCCTCGCCACGATACGATCCATTGGCTTTGCGGGCGTTGATCCAACAATCATGGGGGCAGGACCCGTACCGGCGAGCAAGATGGCCCTGGAAAAGGCCGGGCTTAAGGCCTCGGACATCGACTACTGGGAGATTAACGAGGCCTTCTGTATCGTGGCCCTGAACTGCATCAAGGAACTCAGCATCGATCCGGAACGGGTCAATATCATGGGCGGCGGCACCGCCATAGGCCACCCCCTTGGCGCAACCGGAATCAGGCTAACCGGTACCCTCGCCCGGATCTTGGAACAAAAAGGCGGACGCTATGGTTGCGCCAACGCCTGTTGCGGGGGCGGACAAGGCGTAGCCACCATTATTGAAAGAGAAGGCAGCTAAGAGCCATCAATCCCTCAGAGGAGAAGAATGGTATGATTAAATCAAGATTTTGTGATCTGATCGGGATCAAGTATCCCATCATCCAGGCGGGCATGGGCCCTTTCAGCAATAACAATCTCTGTGTCGCCGCAGCCAATGCGGGGGTGCTCGGACTGCTTTCCACCAGCGGTCTTTTTAACAAGGAAGACCAGCCCTGGGTCTACAACGCCTTTGTCGACAGTGGCGAGGCGGACCGGGATGACGACATGGGTACGGCGCTCGGGAAGGTCCTGCAGCGGACCCACCGTTTGGTGAAGGATAAAGGCGGTGTATTTGGTCCCAACGTCATGGTGTCGGCTGAGCTCAAAGAGTACTCGAAAATTATGATCGAAACGGCCATCAGGGTGCGGGAGGAAAATCCCGAGATGAAAAATACCCTCAAGGTGATGTATACCTCTGCCGGTGATCCGATGGGGTGGGGGGACATAATCAAAGGGGCGGGATTCACCTGGATTCATATCGTCCCCTCTGTCAGGGCCGCTCTACGCTCCAAGAAAGCGGGCGTTGACGTGATCGTCGCCTCAGGTCATGAAGGTGGGTTCCATACGCACTGGGAACCGCTTCACTCCATGGTTCTTTTTCCCGCCGTGGTCGATGCCGTATCCGATGAGAATACCCTTGTGATTGGCGGAGGAGGAATCTCCGACGGCAAGAGTATAGCGGCCGCCCTGGCCTTGGGCTGCGACGGGGTGCTGATGGGAACCCGCTTTCTGTCGACGCAGGAAAGCGATTTCCATCAGATATGGAAACAGGCCGTTGTGGACGCCGGAGATCGGGGAACTCTTGTAGCCCGTGGTTATGTCGGCCCTGCTCGGTGGTTGAGAAACGCCCGGAGCGAAGAACATGCCAGAAACACCCTCCAAAAGTCGCCCGGTGTCTTCCTCGGCACACCTGATGATTATTCCACCATGGAGGATATGTCGCTGATTGATTACGAGAACGAGTCAATTAAGGCTACATACGAAGGTAACAAGGAAAAGGCCATGATGGCTGGCGGTGAGGTTGCCCAGCGAATCGACGACATGCCCAAGGTCAGTGAAATGGTGCAAAAAGTGGTCAAAGAAGCGGAGGATATCCTGCGCAGCATTCCGGGCAAGTACCTCGCATAGCGGTGTCATCTCCCCATTGATGGCATAACCGTACATGAGCAACGGCGAGTTGTCGAATGAATTTCAGGAGGGGGTTATCTTGAACCCCCTCCTTTTTTTGTACATGGGCCGACGCCGAGACGAGGCAAAAACTCTCCATCACGTCGATCTGAGGTCTCCCGAAGATCAGTAGCGGGACGTTCGGAAAGGGTTGTTTCAGCCTTCTAGTAGAATTCCTTCAGCAGTTTCAGGAGCTGACGTTCCCCCAAGGGGAGGGGATTGCCGACGATGTTGACCACATCCTTGGAGGCCTCAAAGGCGATCCTTGGCAGATCCGCTTCCGGTACGTCCAATTCACTAAATCTAGTGGGCAAACCAACCTCACCGTATAACTTCCGAAGGCCTTCTTCCAGGTCCCGCGAGCGGTTCAACTGCCAAGCGATCCCCTCAAACGCCTCTGCGCAGACTTCCTTATTGGCCCTGGCAAAGCACAAGAGGCCTGGTGCCACAGATCTCCCATGGGAAATATGGTATCGCGCACCGATGGCGTGACCGAGGATGTGTCCGATACCGAGACCCTTGGCAAACGCCACACCGCCGTAGACCGCTGTCATTGCCATATCCATTCGTGCTTCCATGTCATCAGGGGTGTTATAGACTCTGACAAGGCTCTTGCCTACCAGTTTAATCCCGTACCAGGCCAGCGCCGAATAGTAAGGATGGTAGGGTATGAGAGTCCCCACTGAGCCCTCAATGCAGTGGGCAAGGGCGTCGATCCCCGTTTCAGCAGTCAGCCCCTTGGGCATGGTCTTGCTCAACGCGGGGTCAATGATCGCCAGCCGTGGGACGATGACATCGCTCATGATAATAAATTTGATGCCCCGATCCGTATCGGTGATAACGGCATAGGTATTCGCCTCACTCCCCGTGCCTGCCGTCGTCGGTATACAGATGACCGGCGGCAGGGGACCCTTGATCTTGGCGGTTCCGCCGGCCAGACTTTCATATTCAATCAGGGGACCGGGGTGTGTCACTCTCACTGAGAGGGCCTTGGCCGCATCCATGGAGCTGCCCCCACCCATGCCTATAATGCCGTCGCACCCTTCCTCTTGATAGAGCTGTGACAACTGATCGATTTCCCATACCGGTGGATCGGGCTCGATATCGGTGAAGAGGATCGTCTCTACCCCGCTCTTCTTGAGCAAGGTGATGACGTCATCGGCCCGTCCGATTTCTTTCATGGTAGGATCGCAGATAAAGAGCGCCTTTCCCATCTTCAAAGACCGCGCTCGGCCTCCGATCTTGCTCAGTACGCCGGTGCCGATAAGCATAGGAGGCAGATGGCTGATCCTCACCTCCCAGGCCTTTTTTGGCTCCTTATACTGGTCGAGCCGGCTCCATATCGCCTGAATCTCATCTTCCTCGACATCGAAGACCCTATTCGTCGGCGGGAGCGGTTCCACTCTGTAAAAAGCTGGGCAGGGTTCCCATATCGTGCTGAATTCCGCCCCTTGGTTGAAGCGATGTTCATCCTTTAAGGTCTGCTTGCCGATCTCCACCACATCTGCCATCGTCAGATTCAATCCATACCGTGCATTAAGGAGGTCCGCAAAAAACTCATATACGGAAACCTGGCCGTCGGGGACGGAATTCAGACAGTAACCGATGGTGTCACAGGTTGCTGCCTTGATCTGGGCGCTCAGCGAGTTTTCGACCTGCCCTGTCCGCTGCCCCGGTCTCTTATAGGTGAGGCCGGCATTGTGGTCCGCACCCATGGGGCTTGTGACATAGGTCATGCCGATGCCCTTGGCTGCCCTGCCGTCGTGGGCAGGAATCCCCTGACCCTTAAAGGCGGGCACTCGCGTTACGTTGAGGGCCTGTGCGGTAGATACCACGCCGTTTCCAAGAACTGTACCAAAACCAGTACCTTCTTCGATCTCTTCAAGCAGGTGTATGGCCCCGTCGGCATCCCCCATGTGCATCTTGCCGCCGGCTACGGCGACACTCAGGGCACTCCCTGTCTCAATGAGGTCAAGGCCGATGTCGTCACACAGGTGTTTCAGCCGGGCAATCGCATCGAGATCGAGGATATCGAGGTTGGTCCCCAACAGGGCGATCGCCTCGTATTCGAGGGCGGAACAGAGGCGTTTTCCGTCAGGGCCGTTGTAAATGATGGAGCACTGGACAACGCACCCCGGCATACAGCCGTGCATCCTGCCGCCCCGTTCCCAGAGCCTGTTTTTCACCGCATCCCCACTGACCTCTCTGAAATCCTCGTGCCTGCCGGATGTATATCCTCTCGCGGGCATGCTCCCCTGCATGCTCAGATTCGAGACTGCCAAAGGGGTCCCGAAGGTATGAAAAAGCCCACAGCCGATGTCCTTCTTGATGATACCCACCCAATTTTTGACCGTTTCCTTAAACCGTTTCGCATCGGCCAGGGCCACGGGTTCGCCATCGGCGGCATCAATAACGATGGCCTTGAGCCCCTTGGACCCCATGACGGCCCCCACACCCCCTCTGCCAGCGGTGCGTGAAGGGTCGCCGTAGATATCGCTGAGCGCTATCGATGCGGCCTTGTATCTTCTCTCCCCTGCTGGCCCGATGGTTATCAGGGTGGCCTTTGTGCCGTACTTTTTGTGCAGTTCATCGGCAAGGTGGTAATTCTTCATCCCCATATAGGTACCGGCAGGCTCCAGAGCCCCCCCCTCCTTCGATATCTTCAAGATGTGCCATCTCCCATCTACTGGTGCGCCTTCGACGACAATGGCTCGCAGGCCCAGACGGTCCAACCTTTGGGCCGCAGGTCCGCCTACATTTGATTTTTTGATGCCGAGGGTGAGTGGGCTTTTGCAACCGAGACATATCCTTCCGAGTTGCGGTGCCATGGTGCCGGCAAGCGGCCCAGCAGCGATGATCAGTTTGTTCGCCGCTCCCAGCGGGTCGCAATCAGGAGCCACTTCGCTGTTCATGATCTTGGCAATCAGTCCCCTGCCGCCGATTATCTTATATTCTTCGGGTAAGGTTTCTACGATCGCCGTTTCATCGGACATATTAACGCGTACTATCTTCAAAATTACTCCTGACTTTCATTGAAGTGCCGCAGTTTATCGTCTTTATACCTTCATGCCGGGAAGGTTAAGCGACGCCGTATTGCCGCCGTCAACCGGCAGGGCCTGCCCGGTGATATAACTGGCTTCATCGCTGGCCAGAAAGAGGATCGCATGCGCCACCTCTTCTGGCAGGCCGTAACGTCGCAATTCACAACGGTATCCGATCTTGTCTTCCTTCCCTGCCTCACGGGCATACTCAAAGACACGCTTAGTCATGCCCGTCTTTATCAGACCGGGGCAGATCGCATTGACCCGGATGTTGTATTCTCCCAGGTCGCACGCCGAGGTCTGCGTAAAATTAATAATGGCAGCCTTGCTGGCGCTGTACGCATTGCCGCCCGCCCCGGAACGGATACCCGCCACCGACGCCGTATTCACGATGGAACCGCATTTGCGCTCCTGCATGTATGTGGCCACGTGCTTTGTGGCGAATACGGCTCCCATGACATTGACAGTAAAAACCGTAAGCCAGTCATCGGCGTCCTGATGTTCCAGATCCGTCAATTGGCCGGTAATGCCGGCATTGTTGCACAGGATGTCCACGTGGCCGTATTGCTTGATCGCCAGATCTATAAGATCTTTCACCTCCTGTTCAACGGCCACATTTGTTTTTTTCATGATGGCTTCGCCGCCCTCTTTTTGTACCAGTTCCAGGGTTTCTTGCAGCATCGCTTCATTGAGATCGGCCAGTATCAGCTTGGCCTTCTCTTTGGCGAAAAGGCACGCGGCGGCGCGACCGATGCCGCTGGCCGCCCCGGTGATAACAGCCACCTTCCCCTGTAGACGTCCGACTCCTGTCATGTTCAACTCCTCTCATAGTGTTTTTGGATATGGTTCATAACTGAAGAGAGCTGCGTAATGCAAACGAGGGATATTGCCCGCAATTACCTACTCCTAACCTCCTGTGACACTCTGTCTTCAGATACCGACACAAAATCGCATCTGGATCCCCTTAGGGGATATTATTCTACAACATCGTCGCCGGTTTTGACAGGGGGTTTTAGGGCTTTTCGACGCTGTCGATCACGGATATGTATTCGGTCATAAAGCACCCTCTTTCAGACTCCAAAGAGAATGAGAAAGGGTGAGTGAAAGCCCACCAGCAAACCAGCAAACCCCCGTGTCATCTAACGCTGTCTGCTGAGAACAAGCAGTTAAAATCCCCCCTCTTTCAGGAGGAGAGGGGACAGCTCTCTGAGGACATATACAACCCTGGCACAATCTTTGCGACAATCAATTAACCAAAGAGTACAGTTGGCAACCACGTAGCAATTTTGGGGAAGATCATGACCAGTGCCAACCCCGTTGATTCGACGATGGTGAAAGGGATCACCGATCGATAAATATCCCCCATGCTGATGGAAGGCGGGACAATGCTTTTGAGATAAAAAAGGTTAAAACCGAAGGGGGGCGTCATGTACCCAATCTCCATGTTGATGGTAAAAAGGATCCCGAACCAGAGGGGATCAAACCCGTGGGCCACGACCACCGGCAGGAAAATCGGGACACAAATCATCATGATGCCGGCCGGGTCCAACATCATTGCCAGGAGGAATATGACGGCCTGAATAAATATGATGGTTCCCCAAGCTCCCCCGGGTATGTACTGCATAAGATGTTCTATAAGGTGGGAGGCCCCCATGCCATGGTAGGCGGCGCTGAAACAGTAGGCACCGAACAAAATCCACATGATCATCCCCGTGAGCCGTAAGGTTCTGATGCCGGCCTCCACAATCAACTTCCAGCGCAACTGCCGGTAGACCGCCGCGCTTATGAGTGCTCCCAGTACGCCCATCCCGGCTGCCTCGGTGGGGGTCGCCACACCGCCGACGATCGATCCCAGAACCATGAGCACGATCATGATCGGGAGGATCACCGCCTTGAGGGCTTTGAGCTTCCGCGGCCAGTCCCCCCTCTCCTCGCGGGGCAGTGCCGGCCCCAGGTGGGGTTGGATCATGCAACGGATGGCGATATAACTGGAAACCAGAACGAGCAGCAGGAGCCCTGGAAGTAGGCCGCCTGCAAAGAGCTTGCCCACCGATTCGCCTGAAATCAGTGCGTAAAGGATCATGATCACGCTTGGCGGGATCAGTATCCCCCACCCCCCCCCGGAGTTGATGCAACCTACGGCCATTAGTTTATCATAATTTCTTTTCAGCATTGAGGGGAGCGCAATGGTCCCCATGCTCACCACTGCCGCACCGGAAATGCCGCACATGGCGGCGAAAATGGCACAGATCACAACGGTCCCGATGGCCAGCCCGCCCTTTACCGGCCCGAACCACAGATACATCATATCGTAGAGGTCGTTGGCCGTTCCGGATCGCTCCAGGATCATGGCCATGAAGATAAAGAGCGGGATGGCCACCAGGGTAAACTTGTTCATGGCCCCCCAGGTCTGGGCGGCAACCATATAAAAGGCTTGTGGCCCCCAGGTGAAGTAGATAAAGACGACCGAGACACCCCCGAGCACAAAAGAGAGGGGCAACCCCATCATGAGAAACACCATAAGAGAAAAGAAAAAAAGGAATGTTAGCCACTCGATGCTCATAACGTCTCTTTTTCAGCGACATCACGGGTGGCGATCTCCTTGCCGGGAAAGAGCGAGAGGATGTCGCGAATGAGTTTGGCGACCCCCTGCAGAAGCAGCAGGAAGGCGCCGATCGGGATCATCATCTTCACCAGGCAGATGGGCGGGCCCCAGGCCGAGTTGGAATGCTCCCATATGGAGAGGGATTCCCAGGCTAGGGATCCTCCGTACCACAGCATCATCCCACAGAAGAGGAGGAAGAGGAAAAAGGTAATGATGTCCACCACTGCCCTGCCTCTGGCGCTGAAGCGGGAATAGAGGATATCCACATTCACGTGCCCCCCCCAGCGCAGGATGTAACCTCCTGAAAGGATCACATAAACGCCGAAGGTCATCTGCGTAAGCTCGTTGCCCCACACCGTAGGGGCGTTGAAGAGATAACGGCGGACGACCTCGCTCAATACCAGGGCGGACATAAACAGGGCACCGAAGGCCAAAATTCTACCCACCCAGTCATTAAGCGCATCAATGTACCCAAGAACGGCGATCAGTTTGCGCACAACTCGCCTCCTTCTATAGACATCTGGCCCGCCCTCGACAGACGGGGCGGGTCAGATGTCTCCAATAGGACTTATAGTTACAGATGTTACCCAATACGGACTTGCTATTTGATTCGGCCCATCTGTCTGTTGAAGTCTTTGAGCATCTCTACCGCCTTGGCGCACTGCGGTCCCTTTTCGGCAACGTCGTCCCATATCTTGAGGGCCGCGGCCTGCATCTTTGCGTATTCTTTCGGCGGCAACGTGATGAGCTCCACACCCTTTTCTTTCTGGATCTTGCTCAGGGTCTTGCCCTCCAAAAAGATATACTGATTGGTGCGCAGCCAAAACTGTTCCTCAAGGGTCTGCAAGACAATCTCCTGCAGGTCCTTCGGCAACTTTTTCAAAGCCTTTTCATTCACCAGCCAGATGTCCGTGGCGGCAACATTCAGGGCCGGCCTCAGATGGTACTTGTTGATGTCATAGAATTTCATGCTGTAGCTGCCTTGTACGGCACCCCAATGGGCCCCATCCATCACTCCCGAGGCCAGGGCCGCATAGATCTCACTACCGGGGAGGTAGGAGGCCGCAGCGCCGATGGATGTGAGGTAGGTCTGCATGATGCCGGATGAACGCAGCTTCAGCCCCTTGAAGTCCGCAAACTTGCGCACCGGCTTTTTGAGAGAGAGCTCAGTAGGATAAACCTTGTCGGTAAAGTAGACAAGACCGTGCTTGGCGCATTCATCCTTCATCATTTGTTCGAAACCAAGCCATTTGTGGAAATAGACCGCCTCCCACACCTCACCGAAGTTCAACGGAAGTCCCGAGGCCACATTCATCAGGGGAACCTGGGCAAGAGGATAGGCCGCGGACGTGATGCCGATCGGCACCATGCCCCGCTTGACTGCGTTGAATATCTCCTTACCCGGAACTAAAGCACCCGCCGCATAGGGCTCGATAATGAGCCTGCCATTGGTGCGTTTTTTGATGCGTTCGGCGACTGCCACCAAACTATCCCTATAGGAAGAACTGGCCATGGGCCAGTGGGTCGGGCACTTCCACGTGATCGCTTTGCCTGCGGCCTGGACGACCGGGGCATTCAGCGGAAGAACTATAAGCGCGCATACCACCAGCACTGCGGCGGCACCCCACAACATCTGTTGCTTCTTCATAACATTCCCTCCTTAAAGCAAAAGTTTATGGATCTCTTGCCAATACGGACCGCACTACCAAAATCTCTCTATCACCTCCCTTCCCAATAGCTTGTGATCATTCTCTGGCTCTGTGCCGGGACAAGCACGAGGATAGGGGATTGGGTAAAACCTCAGCCTATACACTTTCACTGACTGAGTAGTTGGTAATTGTTTTGCTTGGCAAGTATCTGCACACGTCATACGAATTTGCTTGTCGCTGTTGATAATATGCCAAAGCGCTCCGCCAGCAACGTCATACCAACCTCCCCTTCTCGAACCACCCAAAAGCATACAACCTTTCGCACATTCACCACCCTTCTATATCTGCTGTCCGACCATAGCCTAAGATTATCCACATAGTCAAGAAAAAAAATGAGGGTATTCTTTGGCGGATTGCCATGCACCTCCCGACATGCCCAATAAATAGGCATTTCCTTAGGCCTTTAATGCTGTTCTAGAGACTTCAGTTCAGAGCCCTTCTGCCTAATATTCTCAATGCAAAATATTTCTTATGAAAAAAGGTGATATTCGTCCTCTTTATTTGACTCTCCGTGAGGGTATACTCCCTGTCGTCGGTGAAAAATTCCTCTTAACATCAGGTTGTCACTAAGAATACTCAAAAACAACTATCTATCTTACTGTTCGATAAACTTGTTCATAAATTCATATATAATATGAAAAAACAAATGGCCCACAATGTAATGTTACAACTTTTTAGGCAAGAAAAATCTACGATGTTCTGCTATATTAAAACGGATCTGCGCTCAGCCTTCTTCCTTGATGCCGCACAGTTTCTTGGCAGCCTTTTGCTTCTCCTGTAGATTAACCTGGCGGGAGATCATAATCCTCTGTGCCTGCGGGGAACCGGCACCATGCATCGATTCGGTCAGGTATCCAACAGCCGCGGTGCCCAGCGTAATATTTTCGATCAGCCTCAGGATGCGCATTCTGTCCTCCGTGGAAACACCATCGATGCCCTTATAGTATTTCTGTAACCACGGACCTATCTCGGCAGACCTCAGGTCGGCCTCAGAGGGCAAGGTGACCATCAATCCGCCGGCGACATCCTGGGCAAGGCGAGATATTTCATAGGGAAAACGGGTCACATTCTGCTTGTGAACATTAGCCAGCAGAGTGCTGACGCTGTAAGTCCCGCTGGGCTCCTTATGACCTTCGGAAGCACAGGCGATAGACCCGCAGTAGAGCGTTTCATTTAGGTGATTCATTTCAATAATTTTGTCCTTGATATGGGAAGCCCTGGCTACACCGTTATACTCTGCAACCGTCTGGGCTGCACCAATAAGGACATCTCCCACGCCTACCTTGCACGCATAGCTCTGGCGGTGATAGGAGGCAAATTTTTCCACCAGAGATCCGGCAAATTCATACTCCTTGTACATAAAGACCCGTTCCCGCGGGACGAACACATCTTCAAAGACTACCAATGCCTCGTGCCCCCCGTAGCATTGGTTGCCGCGGTCCAAGGTTCCTTCTTCAAGCTTTCTGGTATCGCAGGATTGCCGTCCCATAATGTACGTGATGCCCGCGGTATCACTGGGCACTGCAAACGATATCGCATAATCTTTGTCCCCTTCACGCATGGAGATGGTCGGCATGATAATGATCTCATGAGAATTTACCGCCCCTGTCTGGTGGGCCTTTGCCCCTCGTACGACAATACCATTTTTCCTCTCCTTGACTACATGCATAAACATATCGGGATCAGATTGCTCATGCGGCGCACGTCCCCTATCACCCTTGGGATCCGTCATGGCACCGTCGCACGTCAAATCATGTTCCTGGACATATTCCAAGTACTCCAAAAAGCGCTGGTAGTACTCCGTACCGTATTTTTTATCGATATCAAACGTCGTGATGGAAAGAGCATTCAGAGTATCCATCCCCACACACCGCTGAAAACAGCACCCCGTCTCACGTCCCAACAGCCTACCCATCTTGCTCTTTTTCACCAAGTCACCCGTATTTTGGTGAATATGACAAAAGCGGTTGATCCGCTTACCGGTAATGTGTGAGGTGGCTGTCATAATATCCTCGTATTCTGGCCTGTGCGCCAATTCGTACGTAGCTGCCACGGCATTCATCGAAGGACGGATAATCGGATCATCAACGACATTCTCAACCCTTTTTCCGAACATATAGACAACAAGGTTGAGTTTTCTGAGACTCTCTTCATACTGTTTCGCATTCATCATGGCCATGTTCGCTCCCGTATAATTTTTTTGAATGAGAATCTATTGTGCCAGACCCAAAGGACAAGTGCAACAGTTAGATCAACGTCATGACCCACTTTCTCAGTGCCTCTTGAACGAGTGAGCCTGGACTTTTGCAATCAGTCCGGTGATTTTCCCCTTGGGTGACTTCCTTTTTGCCGTGATAAAGGATCTTACACCGAGTACCCCTCTACTGCTCAGGAATCTTCTAAGAAAGAAACAGGTACACCTTTCACGAGCAAAGTTATATCTATTTTTTGTTTACAATGGGTTACTTTTCCCCAATAAAAACCGAGGGTCCCCAGAACGATATCGTTTCTCTCTGCAACGCATTATAAGGAAAACAAGACCCTCGGGGTTGACCATACAAGTCAAGTAACCACCCAAAAGCATAACTCACTGCTCTTCCGCGCAGGGCCTCCTCACATCACTACGCAAAGCGGCCGATACTTGACCATGTCATATTGCGAGTGGGCAAAAAATGTCACCCTCACCATATCACATTTCACAGTATCTAATTTTCCCTTTTAAATTCATGTAGTTATCAAAATGCCTAATTTTGGTATATAATTTGCAGAATTACTTAAAGTAATTGAACATAATAAACTTGGAGGGTACGGGGTAGTGGCCAATCTGCCCATGAACCAAGCTTTGGGGGTATATTGGACCACGGAGTTGGGAACCATGCAAGGCTGGCTACACAAAAAGTTGAGGCATACAACAATTTCTAACTAAGGAGGTACCACAATGATAACGGTAACGTGTAAGGAATGTGGGAAAAAATACGAGATCGATCCGGCACAAGTCAAGGGAACGGAGGCAAGATTTCGGTGTAAGGCATGCAACAATATGGTTGTTGTGGCCATACCGGAACCGGAGGCAATTTCTAAATCTGACCTGATAGCATCAAACCCTGGAAAAGCGGCGAAAAAAAGCAGAGGAGGTGCTGGAGAAGAAGCTGCTGAGGGGGCTCTCCAGAAAATCAGATGGGGAAGTAGCATTCAAGTAAAAATGAGTTTAATCCTCATCATATTGACAACAATTATTTTTGCAGGGTTCATTCTATACAACTCTACTAGGACCCAACAGAGAATGAATGACCAACTAGCTCAATTTGGTAACATAACGGCCACCAGATTGTCACAGTCTCTTGTCATGCCTCTCTGGAATTTGGCTGACAAAGAAATCGGCGGTTCCATTACTTCCGAAATGATGGACAAACGAATCGCTGCAATAATTATGAGGGATAGTAACGGTAAAAGTATGTTATATGGTTGGGCAAGAGATCCTAACTGGAATGCCGTTGAAGCTGAAAATCCCAGTATTAATACAGGAGACTTTATAGTAAGCAGCGAAAAAATTGTTAAAGGCGAAGAAACAATAGGAGTAGTCGAGGTTTATCTAACAGGAAAATTCATACGAGAGGAGTTGAATCGCACGGTTTTTGAGTTGGTTATAACAGCTCTCATTTTAATTATCGCCATATCAGGTGCTGTTTTTCTCGGTTTTAGAAGGCTTCTGGTGCAGCCGATCATGCAACTGACCAATGCCGCCAAACAAATGAGCCTCGGAGATCTCAATGTAGATATAGCCATCCACTCAAATAATGAAATCGGTCTCTTGGCAACGGCTATCAGAAGAATGCAGACGAGTTTGCGATTGGCTATGGACCGGTTACGGCGGCGCAAGGCTTAGGGAATCCAACGTAAGCCGACTTTGAAAAATGCGGCGAGGGGCTGAAAACAAACATGAAAGGAAAGGTTCGGTGCTTAGTTGCTGTATGTTTTTTGCTGGGAAAAGGAGATTTTTGTTATTATTAACAACTACTTAACAAGGAGGATTGTATCATGAAAAAGCTAACAGTTATATCAATAGGTATAATGGTGGGGATAATGCTGCTTGCAACAAATGGTTTTGCCGAAAAGAAACTCAAATTCGCTGCCGTTGAAAATGTCCCCCCGCTTACGTTACCGGTAGATGAAAGTGGTGTGGTAAAAGGCATGGCTATCGATATTTTTAAGGAAATAGCAAAAAGGATGGGATTTGAAGCCGAAATCAGTGCGCTTCCTTTTAAAAGACTATGGCTCTATCTGCAGCAGGGTGAGCTTGACGGCGCAATACAAATTTATTACAACCCAGACAGAGAAAAATACATAATATATTCCGATCCTGCCGCCTACTATGTGGGGCATCACATCTTTGTGAAAAAGGGCAATGAAGGTAAGTTTAAAAGCGGCAAGGTAGAGGCGTTGTACGGCAAGACAGTTGGCAAAGAAAGAGGTTTCTTTGTTACCAAAGAGTTTGAGCAGGCGGTTAATGATGGCAAAATAACGGTGGATGAAGCGCAAAATACCGAACTTAATATGAAAAAACTCCTTATGGGGAGAACCGACGCCTATGTGAGCAGCTACTATATAGCATTGTACAATATCAAAAAGTATGGTTTCACGGGTCAAATTGTTCCCTTATCTGAACCGTTGGCCCCTGAAAAAGGCACGCATATGGCAATCAGTAAACAGTCAAAAAACATCCCCAATGTAGAGGAGTTCGCGAAAAGATTTAGTGCAACGCTGAAAGAAATTCACACTGATGGTACCTTAGAGAAAATAACAGCGAAATACATTAAATAAAAGCCATTGTGGCCCAGATTCAAGAACGTGGCACTTGCTTGACAGATGATTTCGAGGACTAGACACGCACCCCACACAAAGCTTCGTTTGTGTGGGGTGCGTGTCTACGAGGGTGGGACTTTAAACCTACCCGAGGCCAAAGGGGAACAAATCCCCTTATGGCAATCCCCCCAGTTTTACACCCCCCAATTAACATCACTAGCTTAATTACGATCCCTGCTCATTGACTCGTGCAACGGGCAAAGAAAATTATCATGGCAGCAGAAGAATTTAATAATAAAGCGATAACCCAGAAAGAAAAAACACAATTATCAAAATCTACCGTACGTCGAGTTTGAAAAACCTTTGGAATTCATTCCCATAGACAAAAACAGTGTAAACTCTTTGTCGATCCGTCCTTCATAGAGAAAATCAACCGTTTCGGTGACCACTATAACAAATATTCAAGGCTTATATGTGGACAGTAACCGCAGATTCAATATTGACAAAATCGAAAGACTTTGTAAAATGCTGGTAGAATAGTACATGAGAAACCTATTTCCCCATTGTTTCGCAGATGTTAAGAGAGGCGGTGCTTTCTTAAGCTGTCCACAAGAAGAAAAACTGAAAGTTAAACGGACAATAATTGACCATTTTTTATCGCCATTGGATGAAAAAACGTCACCAACTTCGTACCGCATCTCATTACGCTCAATTTTTTCTTTTAACTTTAAGGGGTTACGCGATATCAATCTTGGTATATAAATTGCTGTTATTTAATTGGCATTATGATAAAATATGATAAACTCAAAGGATAAAGGATATAGGCTGGGCCTTTCATGGACCAAGACAGTTTAAGGAGGAATTTTAATGATGATTGTAACCTGTGAGGAATGTGGAAAAAGATACCAGATTGATCCCGCACAAATCGAGGGAACTGAGGCTAAATTTAAGTGTACGGCATGCAATCACCTCATTACCATCGTAAAGACGAAGGAAGATCCGGGGGCATCACCTTCCCCTCCGCTACCTGACGAAGAAAAGAAAAAAGCAGGGGGAAAGGCCGTTCCTAAATCGAGAGGGCTTGGGATAAGGGGTAGAATGTTGCTTGTTCTACTTGTTATTCCCATCATCATGTTGGTTATTGCCGTACCGTTTGCCGTTCGATACATAAGTAAAACGACTAATCTCATCATCCAAGAGAGTTTGGAAACTGAATTGGGCGGGGCCAAGGACGAGATCAATCAAGTGGCAAGCATCATTGCAAGACAGGTTGAGTTTTATCTCGCAAGCAACCCCGACTTGGAAAGAGAAAACATACCAACGGATGCTGCCTTACGAGCAATAATCACTCAACAACTTATGATGTCTGGTGAAACGAGTTTGTATCTCAGAATAGATCCTGAAAACCAGGGTACTATCTTAATAAATAAAAACGTGAGCTTACAAGGACAACCATTCCAAGACCTCATGGCCGAAGGAGAACTCGGTGGGAACCAATATGACGAATTCGGAAAAATCGTCATGGTCGGCCACCCAGGAGAACAACATCGAGAGGCCTCAGATTTTTATCTCGCAAAGGATGAAAGCGGCATTCTTAAAGAAAGGATATTTACGTTTGCGCCGGTGTCAAAAACTCCTTATGGCATCATTTACAGTGCCCAGACTGAAGATTTTATGTTGCCGGTAAAAACGCTTGAAGAACGCATCGGGAATCTGATTCTTGAAACGAGAAATATCGTTGTCGGAGTATTTGGGGGTACACTCTTATTAATTGGTATAATCATGCTGCTCTATGTGCAAAGGATAACCAGCAGAATCAAAACCCTGACCGACGTAACAAACCGTATCAGCATCGGCGAACTGGAGGCTCACGTTGAAGCCAAATCCAAGGATGAAATCGGAGAGTTGGCCGACGCGATTTCACGTATGCAAGAGAGTATTCGTCTTGCCATAGAAAGGTTGCGCCGGCGGAGGTAGACCTCGCCTCGCTAACGTATTATCGCTATCGTTGAATAATCCTTAGCGAAATTGGCCCATAAAATGCCCCGCGCGAGAGCGCGGGGCATTTTAGTTAGTAAAAAATTACCTCTGTAGGGAAGACTCACGTGGCGGACAGCTAATTCACCGCCTCTCAAAGATGGCGGCGATTCCAAGGCCCCCACCACCGCAGATGGTTTCCAGACCGAACCGGGCGTCCCGACGTTTCATTTCATGGAGCAGGGTCACCAGCACGCGCGCTCCCGTGCAGGCAATGGGGTGGCCCAGCGAGATCCCCGATCCATTCACGTTGATCCGCGCGTAGTCATCCTCTCCAAGGCCCATCTCCTTGATGTCAGCCAATACCTGGGCGGCAAAGGCCTCTTGGATCTCAATCAGCTCCATCTGGCCGATGGAAAGATCGGCACGCTGCAGGGCCTTTTTCACCGCCAAGGGAACCGTCCGGTAGGCGCGGCGCGGATCGTCTCCCGCCACCGCCGCGGACGTAAAGCTAGCCAGTGGTTCCACCCCAAGCTCGGCGGCTTTTTCTCGGGAGGTAACCAGCACCGAGGCGGCCCCGTCGTTCTCAGAGGAAGAATTCCCCGCAGTGCAGACCCCTCCCAAGACCGGCTTGAGTCGTGCCATTTTCTCCATGCTGGTATCAGGCCTGGGGCCTTCGTCACAATCGACGATCAGGGGTTCTCCCTTGCGTTGCGGTACCTCCACCGGCACGATCTCCTCCGCGAACTTTCCCGCTTCGATGGCTGCACAGGCCTTCTGATGGCTCCCCAGGGCCCATTGGTCGCAGGCCTCCCGGGTGAGCCCCTCTTCTTCGGCAGCGGTCTCGGCCCAGGACATCATGGACGGCAAGACCCCGTATCGCTCTTCTGGTTGCGACATAACCCGCGCCCTCTGAATGCGGTCGTAAAAACGCAGGCCCCAGATCGACAGATCGCCGTGTCCTCGGGGCATCCCGCCTTTTCCTCCAATGCCCCACTTCATCTCTCCAGGCAGGTAGAATTCAGCGCTGCTCATGCTCTCTACCCCACCGGCCACGACCATGTCGGCCTGTTCCGATTGGATCATCATGGCGGCCATGCGCACGGCGTCCAGACCGGTGCAGCAGCGGCGGTCAACGGTGATCCCCGTGATCGCCTCCGGCCAGCCGGCCTTGAGCAGGGCCATGCGCGCAATATTTACATATTCCCCGCTCTGGTAGGATTGTCCGAGGATCACCTCATCGACTTCCTCTGCCTTGGCCCCGCAGCGCTTGAGGACCGCGTCCAGAACCAGGGCCGCCAGATCATACGCCGGGATGTCGCGCAGGGCCCCCATGTATCTGCCCACCGGCGTTCTCACCGCACTGACAATCACCGCATCCCGCATGGTATTCTTCTCTTGAGTGACGTTCTCCGTTTCAGCATGAGCCAAACGTTCTGTAAGGCTAAAAGGCATCGTCAGGCATCTCAACAACCTCGCGCCCCTCGCGCACACACGTTTCCAGCCGCGCGACGGTCAGCGGCAGGGTGACGTCGGTGAAGTAGGTGGCCTGCTTGACCTTACCCTGATAGAACGGGGTATCCTTTCCTTCCTCAATGGCCTTTTGGGCGATCACCGCCATATCCAGGAGACGCCAGCATGCAATGGCATCGCCGAAAGATATGAGGGCGGGATAGGTAGAGGCGCCCCACAGAAGCGTATCCTCCATGGCACGTTTCGACATCTCCGCCGACATCTCCGCCAGCTTGTCCACCACGTTGGTCAGCGCTTGTATCTGCTTTCCGAGCAGGGGGTGGTCCTTGTTCTCTTGGCAAAAGGCTCTGATCTCCTCCATGAAGGCCTTGTAGGGGGCCCCATCGTTGATATGCATCTTGCGCGCCATGAGATCCAAGGCCTGAATGCCGTTGGTGCCCTCGTAGATGGACATAATCTTACAGTCGCGCAGGTACTGCTCGATGGGATAGTCCTTACAGTAGCCGTAGCCGCCGTAACACTGCATGGCGGTCTCACACACCCTGAATCCCATATCAGAGCAGTAGGCCTTGATGATAGGGGTCATAAAATCAACCAGGGCGAAGTAACGGGCCTTCGTTTCATCCTCGGCTGACGTAGCGGAAAGGTCTAACCACATTGCAAGGGTATAGATCATTGAGCGCATTCCCTCTACCATGGCCTTCATCCAGAGCAGCATGCGGCGCACATCGGGGTGGTTGATGATAGCCACCGATCCCTCTTTGCTGCGGGAGATATCGGCGCCCTGGATCCGCTCTTTGGTATAGGCCACGGCATTATAATAGGCGGTGCTGGCCATGGCCATACCGCTTACCCCGGTACCGATGCGTGCGGCGTTCATCATCTGGAACATATGAGGCAGACCTCTGTTTTCCTCCCCGCAAAGATAGCCAATGCAGCCATCATGCGCACCAAAGTTGATTTCGGAGGTGGGAGAGGCATGAATACCCAACTTCTCTTCCGACTTTTCGCATATAACGTCGTTCGGCTCCCCGAGAGAACCATCCGGGTTAACCCGGATCTTGGGAATAACAAAGAGGGAAATCCCGCGTGTACCGGCAGGCGCCCCCTCTATCTTGGCCAAGGTCAAATGGATGATATTGTCCGTCAGATCATGGTCCCCCCAGGAGATAAAGATTTTGTTTCCCTTGATCTTGTAATGGTCCCCCTCGGGGTAGGCCGTGGCCTGGGTGCGGGCGAGGTCGGAGCCGGCGTCCGGCTCGGTCAGGGCCATGGTGCCGGCCCACTCCCCGCTGTACATACGGGCGACGAAGCGTTCCTTGAGTTCCTCGCTGCCAAAGGTCTCGATCAGGTGGGCGGCGCCATGGGTCAGCCCCGGACACATACTAAAGGACTGACAGGCCCCGGACATGAGGTCATTGACCACCATGTCTATCAAGAAGGGGAATTCCTGGCCGCCATAGGTGGCATCAGCAGAAAGGGCAACCCATCCATCCTGGCAATACTGCTTGAATGCCTCCCGAAATTCAGGGGGGTTCGAGACCTTTCCATTCTCCATTTTCACGCCCCATTCCTCACCGATCGCCTGGAGGGGGTCGACCACCTCCTCCGCAAACTTGATCGCCTCGGTGACCGCCATTTCCAACGCCTTTTCGTTCAGGTCCTTGTAGCGGTCCAATGAACACAATGATCCATAGTTTAATTGATCTTTTAGGATAAAAAAGACATCCTTTCGGTTAATTTTGAAATGTTCCATAGTTCAGTATATCTCCTTTCTTTGTATTTATGTTCTGTACATCTTACATATAAAAAGAAATCGTACATCCAAAGCCAATTCCAACAAAGCTATCGATCATCCTCTATGCCCCTGTGACTTCAGCAACCTCTTGAGATTTCACAGCTGAGCCGTGGTTCTTACCCCTTCCGACTCCCGTCTTCGTTGTATTCATACCACCCTTTGCCGGTCTTGCGTCCCAGGTGCCCGGCTTTGACCTTGCGCCGCAGAAGCAAGGGGGGATACCAGCGCGGATCGCCGGTATCCTGATACATGGCCATCATGGCGCCGTAGGTCACGTCGAGCCCGACCATATCGCCGGTCTCAAAGATCCCCATGCGGCGACCCGAAGCGAGCCGCAATCCCTTATCAATATCCTCAACCGTAGCGACCCCGGCCTCCACGAGGCGCATGGCCTCAACGGTTGAAGGAAAATTGATCCTATTAATTACAAATCCGGCCACATCCCGATTGACCATGATCGGTTCCTTTCCGATAGTAAGAACAAATTCCCGACCGATCTCGGCGGTTTCGTCGCTCGTGGCCAGACCTTTGATGACCTCTACGGCCTGCATCATGGGGACGGGGCTGAAAAAGTGCAGACCCAGCACCTGTTCGGGACGCTTGGTGACCGCCGCCAGTTCTGTAATCGAAATGGCCGACGTGTTGCTGGCAATCAGCGCCTCCGGCTTTGCCACTTCGTCGATCTGGCGGAAGACATCCTGCTTGAGATCCAATCTCTCAAAGACCGCTTCGATGATCAGATCGGCCTCAGAGGCCGTCCCCAGTTCCGAGGAGGTCTTGATCCGTCCCATAATGGTCTCCAGATCTTCCTTCAGCGTGCCCTTCTCGATGAATTTTCCCACTGACCAGGTAATACCCTTGACTCCTTTATCTAAGGCTTCTTGACTTATGTCGAAGAGACAAACCTGAATACCGGCTTGGGCACAGACCTGGGCGATTCCACTCCCCATCAAGCCGCCGCCGGTCACGAATGCGCTCTTAATCTGCATAGATCTAACCTCCTTCTGTTGGATCCATCACTGCCCTTGCGGGCCTTCCGCACGTCACATATCTATCCGGTGTTACTTTTGATCTTCCCCTGTATCTCACAAACGGTTTTATAGTGCTCCGCCGTTCTCGTACAATACTTAAAAACCAAGCTCTCATACGGTAGCGACTGATCAAGTGTGGACTGACTGCCGTGCCGCAGCACGCGTTTGGCCATCATAACTGCCTCCTGCGGCAGTACGGCGATTGCGTTTGCCAACGCCTCGCTCTCGACCAGCAACTTTTCCGGCGGCACCACCCGATTGACTAAGCCGATTCGATATGCCTCCTGGGCATCGATGTCCTTGGCGGTAAAGGCCAGTTCAGCGGCCCGCGCATAGCCCACCACATGAGGCAGAAAGTAGGAACTGCCGAATTCTGGGGTGACCCCGATCCGAGCAAAGGCGCAACTGAATGTGGCGTTCTCAGCGGCGATACGAATATCGCAAATCAACGACACGGTCAGGCCGAATCCGACAGCGGCACCGTTGATGGCGGCAATAAACGGCTTGGGGAAATCGATGAAGGCACGAGGAAGGGTCGTCTCTCCCAGATTGCTGTCCGACCCATCTCGCTGATAGGCCTCATAGGCCTCCTTAAACATGTTAAGGTCTCCCCCGGCGCTGAAGGCTCTCCCTTTGCCGGTGAGTATCAGGACACGGAGAGAATCATCCGCACGCGCCCCCTGCATGAAATGGAGCAACTCATGTTGCATATCTTCGGAAAGGGCGTTGAGCACCTGGGGACGGTTCAGATATAAAATACCTACTGCCCCCTTCCGTTCGCTGGCTATGGTCTTGTATTGCATCGGGTCTGTCTTTCTTCTGGCCTGCTTACATCAATGACCACACCTTAATCAATCCCGTGTTAATTCTCTGGCGATCACCAATCGCTGGATCTCACTGGTCCCTTCATAGATCGTATAAAGACGAACATCTCGGTAAAACCGTTCAACGGGAAAATCCTGCACATAGCCCGATCCCCCGAAGATCTGTATGGCGTTATACGCCGCTCTGCACGCCATTTCCGTGCAGAAGAGCTTGACCATAGAGGCCTCTTGTATCACCTTCTTTCCCTGATCACGCACCCAGGCGGCATGATAGAGCATCTGCCGCGCCGCATAGATCTCAGTGGCCATATCGGCCAGCATGTTTCCCACTGATTGGAAACGGGCAATGGGCCTGCCGAATTGTATGCGCTCTTTAGAATAGTTGACACACAGTTCCAGGAGTTTTTGCGCTGCACCGAGGGCGCATGCACCCATAGTGAGGCGCCCTTTATCAAGTACGCGCATGGCCGTTTTAAACCCTTCTCCGATCATCGGTTCCCCGCCGATCACATTGGCTACCGGGACTCGGCAGTTGTCGAAGATCAACTCACAGGTGTGGCTCCCGCGCAAGCCCAACTTTCTGTCAATCGCGCCCGCTGAGAAGCCGGGAGTTCCCTTTTCCACCACAAAGGCGGTAATGCCCCCCCGTGTCCGTTTTTCTTTATCCGTTAAGACGAGCACAGTGGCTATGTCTGCTATATCCCCGTTCGTAATAAAGTGCTTCACCCCGTTTAAGACAAAATCATCACCGTCCCGCTCGGCCGTTGTCTTAACATTACCCGCATCTGAGCCGGCTTCCGGTTCTGATAAGGCGAAACAAGAGGTCCACTCACCGCTTGCAACCTTGGGAAGATACTTTTGCTTTTGTTCCTCCGTGCCGTCGAACAGAATCCCTATGGATCCGATACCGTTGCTCGTGCCGATACGCGAACGAAAAGCGGCATTCGTCTTTGTCAACTCCTCATATACCAAACACTCTCCCAAGGTCCCTAACCCTAAACCACCATACTCTTCGGGGATAGCGAGACCGAAAAGACCTAACTCTCGCATCTTTTGAACGATTTCCTCGGGAATATGGTCTTCCTCCTCGACTTTTTGGGAGATGGGCTCAAGGTCTTGATTGACAAAGCGACGTATGGTGTCTTGCATCATGCGTAGGTTTTCGGGTATTTCGAAATCCATCTACAAAGCCTCCTCATTAATATACAATCAAACATCTCCTCCGCTCGCTCTACCGATCGATCGGTAGCATGCAAAACTAAGTTTATCTACTTTACATAATATGTCAAGCACTTTTTTGTGTTGAAAAATGAGGGGTTTTGCGTTCTCAGGCCCTTGCGGGCTTCCGCTCCGGCTCATGCATGTACAACCCGCTACTACCTTTATGATCGCGATCGAGGTATATCTGAGGGTGTGAGTCTACTCCTTTTGTCTGATAGGAGGTAACAGGGCTCTTAATGACCTTGAAACGGCACTACAGAAGCTTGGTTTCCTCTGTCTGCTGGATAATAAACATCCCGCGTACACCACTTCTCTTTCCCTATCGAATTTTTCGCGGGGCTCTGGCTACAATCTGCTGTTTGTTGCTCAAATGAAATGAACGGCCTTTGAGGTGAGGGTACACGCTGTGCCGTTGATATGCTGATCTATTTAAGCGTTAGAGTCCGAGGTAAGTTTTCCGCACGACCTCGTCTTTGAGTATCTTCTTGCTACTTCCTTCGGCGATGATCTTCCCCGATGAGAGGACATAGTTGCGGGAGGCCATCTTAAAAACCGTGCTCACGTCCTGCTCAACGAGCAAAACGGTGATACCTAACTTGCTGATCGCTGCGATCTTTTGAAATACCTCTGCTCGCAGAATGGGTGCAAGGCCCGTCGAGGGCTCGTCGATGCACAACAATTTCGGTTCAGACATCATAGCCCTGGCAATGGCGAGCATCTGCTGCTCCCCGCCGGAAAGCGTCCCCGATATCTGTTTTGATCGGTCCTTGAGTACGGGAAAGAGTTGATAAACCTTGTCTAAATTATCCTGAACTTCATTCTTGTCTTTCGTGAGGTAAGACCCGATCATGATATTATCGATCACCGTCATCTCTCGGAATGGCCTTCTCCTCTCGGGGCACAGGATCAGACCTCGCTCAACGATCTTATGGGCAGGTATCCGCTCGATTCGCTCTCCATCAAAGGTTACCGTCCCCTCCAGGGTAATATCACCATGGGTCGACCTTTTCGTAAGCTCTTTCTCCCAAGCCACCAAGCCGGTTATGGCTCGAAGCAGGGTCGATTTGCCGGCACCATTGGGACCCACGAGGCTGACCAGTTCACCTGTATCCACCCCCATGCTCAAATTGTTAATAAGCATGGCCTTGTCATACCAAACCGATAAATTGGCGACTTCTAGCAACACGCCTAGTTACCTCCTTTGCCGAGGTAGGCCTCAATAACCTGAGGATTGTTGATGACTTCTTCAGGCGACCCGTCGGCAATAATGGTCCCGAAATCCAAGACAATGATACGATCCACGATCCTCATCAACCAGTGAAGTTGATGCTCTACGATGATCATGGCCGGTCCTTCGCTGTGCAATCGACCGAAACGGCCTCCTTTGTGCAGGCGCTTAACGGATTTGGCCATGAGTTCAGTCTCGGCGGGACTCAGGCCTCCGAAGGGTTCATCTAAACAGAGCAACTCGGGTTCGGTGGCAATGGCCCGCGCTACTTCCAGCCGTTTGAGGTCGCCTTGTGATAGCGTAGAGGCATCCTCCCGCGCCATATCTGAAATGCCTGCGAATTCCAGGGCATCCAAGGCCTTCGCCTCGATCCTTTTCACCCACTCTCCCCTTTTCAAGGCCCTGGGAGACAGGCAGGAGACCATGACATTGGCAATGATGGGCAGGCGACGAAAGGGCCTCATATTCTGGAAGGTACAGGCGATGCCACGGTTAACAATGGTCCAGGGCTTGCGGCCTATGAGTTCCTTTCCCATGAAACGCACGCTTCCGGCATCCGGTTTCAGAACGCCGGTGATCAGCCGCAACAAGGTGGTCTTGCCAGCGCCATTCGGGCCAATCAGACCCACAACCTGATCCCGCCGCATAGAAAAACCGACGTCGTTGACTGCCCGAAGACCGCCGAAGCTTTTGGTGATGCCTTTGACTTCAAGAAAGGATTGTGCCATATCAGATCTCTTCTCCTTCTTCTCTTAACTCTCTGCGCGACACTTTTCCTACGTCCGTTTTGGGGAGCTCGCCACGGAATTCGATAATCTTGGGAACCTTGTAATGTGCCAGATTACAACGGCAGTGTTCCATAATCTCCTCCTCAGAGATTCTACCCCTGGCCTCACTCTCCAAAACCACGTACGCCTTGATCAATTGCCCCACCTTAGGGTCCGGCACACCGACCACGCCGGCGGCCTTGATTTGCGGATGACTATAGAGGACCTCTTCCACGTGCCGGGCAAATACCGAGTAACCCTTGAATTTAATCAGGTCTCTTTTCCGATCAAAGAAGTGAAAATATCCCTCCTCATCCATCCTGACGATATCTCCTGTCCTCAGCCACTTTTTACCATCGATCTCTATAAAGGCATCTTTGGTCTCCTTGGGTCTCTTCCAATAACCCTGCATGATGTTGGGGCCGGTGACGATGAGCTCACCCACTTCGTTTATCGGCATGAATTTCGTGCCTTGCGCCTCAATAATTGCGGCAGTCATATTGGGGTAGGGCACACCAAAAGAGCCGGTCTTGGGCCTATTATAGGGGTTGCCATGACTGACGGCGCTGGTCTCGGTCATGCCATATCCTTCCACAATTTTGGCTCCCGTCCGTTTCTCCCACGCTGCGACAGTCGATTCGTGGAGGGTATCGGCGCCGCAGGCGATCAACTTGAGCCGTTTCCAGTCCACGCGATCTGTCTTTTCGTACTCGTTGAGGTACTCGAACAGGTAAGGTACACCGAAGAAACCGGATGCGTTATAGCGTTCTATGGCCGAGAGGATATCATCTATGTCCGGGGTGGTAAAGAGGACAAGGGTATGGCCCTGCGCCAGCCCGTTGAGCATCACCACCACCTGCCCGTAGATGTGAAAAAAGCCCAAGAATGCCATAGCCACTTCCTTACCCTCCTCAAATATCGGCCAGAAAGCAGTGGCCTCTTTCTGGAGTGCCACCATATTGTAATGGGTCAGCATGGCGGCCTTGGGGAGTCCGGTAGTGCCTCCGCTATAGGGCAACACAGCGAGATCTTTTTTTGGATCGATCGTGACGTGAGGAGGCTTGGGTGGGTATTTTTTGATAAGGTCCTGGAATTCAATGAGACCCGCCTCCTTAATAAACTCAGGCGTGGGGACGTGCATTTCCGCATAGACTTTGCCCAAGGCGCTCTTCCCAAGGGCCTTCTTGAATGTAGGGAGATACTCTGCGATACTGGTCACGATCACATTCTTGAGGGCAGCGCCGCTCTTTTCCACGTTATCATACATGATATCCTGGCAGACGATCGTCTCTGCATCGCTATCCTCAAGCTGATGTTTTACTTCTATGCTGGTATATACGGGGCTGATGGGGGTAACTTTCGCCCCGAGCTTCAAGGTAGCAAAGTAGGCGATGACGTACTGCGGGCAATTCAGGAGAAAAAGCGCAACCGTATCACCCTTCTTCACCCCCAAATCGGCCAGGGCCGTGGCGAACCGGTCGACCAATTCTTTCAACTCTTTATAGCTGATCTTCTTCCCATAGAAGATCAAGGCGTTCTTTTTCCCGTATTTCTCCACCATTTGTTCAAACAAATCTGGGACGGATACAACGGGAACGTCCACCACTAGGGGAACATCTTCCGGATAATATTTCAACCACGGCTTCGACAGGTAGACTTCTTTGTTTTTGTCTTTTGTTTTTCCTTGTGCCTTTTCCGTTTTTCCTTTTTCTTGTGCTTTCATTCTTTCATCCTCGCCTTTGAGATACTGGATTGAATTCCTGATACCGGGCTTTGCTGAGATTCGCAATGTTACCGAGCATCTGGCATCCAGTAATCTCCTTATTATTTGGTATTACGTTATTTATCTAACTGCGCGGTACATATCCGACATGTATTACGCAGGGCGATATTTCTGATCTTGCATCGGGGACACTCTTTTTCTATCTTGTCCCGCAACCACGGAAAGAGTCCATCAGGCATATACAGGAGGATCACCAGCACTATAACCGCAAACATCAACATTCGAAACTCTTGCCAGAAGCGCAGAAACTCCAGCAAGGGAAAAAGGAGAAAGACCGCCCCGATCGGGCCATAGATGGTCACTACCCCGCCAAAAATGGCCCAGATTACGACCGTGAACGACATTGAGACTTCCAGGTTGGCGGGGCCGGCAATCCTCATAAAATGTGCATAGAGCCCGCCGGCCATCCCGGCAAAAAAACCGCTGAGGCAAAAGGCCAACAGTTTATAGCGTGTCGTATTGACGCCGGCGGCCCTGACGGCCACTTCATCCTCCCTGATGGCATGGAAGATAATGCCGGTATTGGAGTCGGTTATCTTCCACATGATGGTGCACAGACCGAGCATCACCACGCTTACGACATAGTAATCAGAGACGCGAGAAGTGGTCAGCCGGCTGATCCCCGAAATCCCCAGTTCTCCACCGGTAAAATCGGGAAAGGCGAAAACGAGGCCCATGAGGACGATGGGGAAGGCAAGGGTGGTCAGTGCCAGATACGTACCCCTCAGTCTGAGGCATGGTATCCCTATGATAAGGCCTGCCAGCACTGCGACCAACGCACCGAGGGGGATGCTGCCCCATGGAGGGATATGCGCGTGCAGATTGAGCAACGCTGCACTGTAGGCCCCTACCCCAAAGAAGAGGGCATGTCCGAAATTCATTTGGCCCGTAAAGCCGGAAAGCAGGTCCCAACTCGCCGCAAATATGGCAAAGATACTGGTGAGAATAAAGATGCGCAGGAGATAGGGATCCTTGGTAAACACCGGCAAGAGGAGCACAAAGAGAAAAAAGAGCACGACGACGACACGGGACGGGAGCACAAACACTTCGTTTTTGAATACGCTAAACAGCTTTTTCAGGTAAAATAGTATGAGGTCCATTGCTAAAACTACCTTTCTTCCTCGAAGGACACACCAAAGAGGCCTTCCGGCCTGATGAGCAATACCACGATCATAATGGAGAGGGCCACCGGACCCTTCAGAAAGGAGCCCATGGGGGCAAGAAAGACCACCAACGCCCCTGCAAAGCCCAGGATGTATGCCCCTATGAAGCTCCCCTTGAGGCTGCCAAGCCCACCCAGTACGACGACCGCCATCATCATAATCAGTGGATGCATCCACATGGTCGGTTCAAGTATGGTGAGGGGTACGACGACGGCGCCGGTGAAGGCGGCTAACCCAACGGAGAGGCCCATGGTCATCATGGCCACCCGGGCCTCGTTGATCCCCATGAGGTTGGCCACCTCCCTGTCTTGCGCCGTGGATCGGAGGGCCAAGCCCAGTTTAGTCTTCATCAACACGAGCCACAGCCCCGTCATAACAAGCAAGGCCGCACAAAAGGTTATAAGCTGTTGATAAAAGACCTTAACCCCCAAGAGCACAAAATACCCCTTGATCAATGCGGGAACACTCAGATAGGTGCCCGTAAACAAGAGACTCATTACCTCCTGAAAGACCATAGCCAGGGCGATGGTCGCTATGAGTACGGCGCCCTCATGCTCTCGGATAGGGTTGATAAACAATTGATAAGAAATCAGACCCAAGAGGGCGACTAAAACGGTGGCTATGATCATACCCCACACGGGATGGAGGCCCATTTTCTGCGTCATGACATAGATACAGTAGGCGGCCACCATGTAGAAGGCGGTGTGGGCGAGGTTTACGATGCGGGCTGCCCCAAAGATAAGGGAAAACCCGATGGCAAGCAGGGCAAAGGTACTCCCACTGATGAGACCAGTGATGACGATATCTATTATGAGACCCATAGTTTCTCTTCTTTACCTCTCTTAGGTCTTAGGGCATGGAAACGGCCCGCCCCTTTTCAAACCAGAGGCGGGCGCACCATGACAAATTTTTACTTCTTATACTTTTCGATCATCCAGGGCGGTATCGTGTAGGGGACGCACCCCTTGTGCGTGACCTTCGGGGAATCCGGGGTCAGCTTCCACTTGTAGGGCCACACACCTCTCATCTTGCCATCCACCCACTCAATAGCAATGCCGGTCGCGTATCCCGGTCCCCACTCGATATCATGGAGGTGCCGACCTTGGGAATCCTTCATATATACGATGTTAGCCGTAGAGCTCTTGTATTTACGGTCCTCCAGGATATCCACGATCTTGTCGGGATCCAGGCTCCCGGCCTTCTCAATGCTCGGCGCAAGCGCATACACAATAGCGTCGTACGTACCAGAGGTATAGGTCGGCGTCTCGCCGAATTTCTTGTAATAAGCCTCCACAAAGGCCTTGGTGTTTTTATTGGACTCCACACCCCGGCAATACGTAGTCGAGGTCATCGCGTAGTCGCCCATTCCCTGGGTGGCATCCATGAAAGCATCCTTCTGGGCCTCCACATTGATGCCCACCTGTGCAGCCGGGATCTTGAGCTCCCCCGCCTGCCGGGAAAAGGTAATTCCCACCGAGGAGGAAAAGACCGTGAAAATGATATGGGCCCCTGAACGCTGGATGGCGGACAGCTCGGCCGTGACATCCGTGGCCACCGGAGAGGGCCTCCACGCGCCCACAAACTCCATCCCCTTGCCTTTAATGTAGGCCTCGGCATAGCTGACCATCGGATCCGCCCATATGGCCTTTTCCGCCACCACAGCGACCTTGAGCTTGGGTATGTCTAAGGCTTTTTTCAAGCTCTCTGCGACGTAGTCCATATGGATGAAGGCCGTCCGGGCAAGGAACGTGGACCTGGTAGGTGTCATCCGAAACCAATATTTGTAAGTATCGTAGTCCTCGGCCACCCGCGTACAGAGCTTATTATGGGCAGCCCCGCAACCGATAAAGATCACCTTGCGCTCCATGGCGATGTCCTGCATGGCCAGGACCGCCTCACTCCGAAACCCGCCCACCACGAAATTTACCTTGTCCTTCGTGACGAGTCGCTCCATGGCATTGGTGGCGTCCGTGACGTTGAGGAATTCGTTGGAATCCGCCTTCACCAGCTCAATTTCCATCTTTTCGTCGCCAACCTGAATACCCCCGTTGGCGTTGATCTCCTCGGCGGCCATGACCGCCCCGTTCCAATGCCCGATGCCCTGGACATATTTCATCGGGCCGATCACCCCTATCTTGATCTTATCGGCCCCCCAAGCAGGAAAACTGACGGTTGCCATAAGAAAGGCCGCCAATAAAACAATCCCCAACACCTTACCCTTTTTCATACCATTACCTCCTTCTGTGAAATTGGGTTTTAATCAAGACCTTAGCTCCACAATGCAGAGTTGTTCCACAGTGGCTCTCGATATGACAAGACAACACCTCCTTTCTTCACCTTGATAGACGACATTGAGACACAGAGCGTTTCCCTTATAGGTATAGGCGACATTACCCGATATGAGCTCTGATCTTGATCCATGAATGTAAGCTGGAAATTTGTGGTCACCTTATATTGCAAAACACACCCTGTCATTTTTCGAAGTCTGGTTTGTTACATGACGCTTAAACCGTCACATCTTTGATAACA